>Ga0153980_1000111_pt1 | contig 46890 bp, 49 predicted proteins | sample TSGA064MetaG_FD_104722 | JGI IMG/M metagenome (GOLD analysis project Ga0153980, IMG submission 104722) | Attine ant fungus gardens microbial communities from Georgia, USA - TSGA064 MetaG | ecosystem: Host-associated > Fungi > Mycelium > Unclassified | place: USA: Georgia, Magnolia Springs State... | reverse complement strand
TGTGACAGTCGATCAAATCAATGACTGCGTTATACTATCGTCACACCTTGCGCCAAAAATTCTTTCTCCAGGACAGAAAGTACCAGCTATGAGTCTCTATGCTACTTATCTGCCTCGCGGACTTTTGGATCTGACTTTTGGCCGAAAATACAACCCATGTCTCAATGCCTTCCGAACGGCATCTACATCAGGCAATCTTTTAGGAAGAACGTGCAATATGCACTCGGCAGCGGCGCTTGCCACTCTGCCTCCCGAACCTCCTGCGCTGATGGAGAGTCTGAAACCGGTGACTGTTGGACGGTACGTTCTTCCATATACATAAACTCTATCTTCAGCCAGGGCATGATTATTGATAAAAAACAGTGGCCGTAGGCGAAGAGGTCTTGAAACCGTTCGTGCACGGCTAGGCGCTAATGGCGTGAGTCTCGAGTTAGCAAAACGGGTACAAGCATTAGAGGTCGCCGCAATGGAAGAGGTGTGTTTGGCTACTTCACCTCCCCAAGTGTCTTAGAAGATTTTTTCGAAGGAAAAATCAGTCGCACCCATGTATTATACTGAAGACGATCTCGTATTTCTGTACGAAGATCTTCTTTCTATGCCTTCAAAATCAATTCAAAGCAAACTCAACCCCAAGATTATGTACGAGCGCATCGCACAGCTTGATGCGGAAGTTGTGGCAGAAGCCGAGAGACGCCTTTCTCAGATATACCCAGGGCTTTCTGGTCAGGCTTTAGATGCGAACCAAGTCGGTGGGGCTTCAGAGGACGTGCCGACATACCGCACCGTTTTGAAGCATGCTCGGACAGTTGTTTCCAGAATAGAGGAGATGAGAGAGTTGGCAATGAGAGGCTCTGACCTTGAAGGTCGTCCTGTCGCAGGACCCAGTAAATTCCTGGTTCCCATAAGTGTACTCTCAATAAAGGAGTGCGAGTCACTTATCAGACTCAGTGTATGTAAATTTAGTGAATTGCTGGATTTGTTGAGTCTTTTGTTGACTTTCGACCATTTATAGACGAAAGCACAGGACGGATCAGGGGCCTTGCTCGCTCTGGAAATCATGCAGGTATGTCTATTTTTCATTCGAGAAAAGTTATATTCACGACGTTACTAGCGATCTGGGATACCAATACCTGAAAATGCTGTCACAGATGCTCTTGAAGTGTTGGTGGCAGCTGGCAACGTCAAAGACTCCGAATACTTGATTGAGAATTTTATCACTACTCCCACAGAGCGTCAACGCCATCTTCACGTCAAAGTGCACCTCAAGGTCACACCGTCTGGCACATTACCTACCTCAGCGCTCGATGTTCTTCACGCCTACGAGCAGAAAGCTCTTTTCGCACCAATGAATACTTATTCATATTGTATCTCCACCCTTCTTCGTTCATCATCAACTCTTGGCCGTGCCCAGGGTTGGGATCTCTTCACGCACATGCGCTACGTCGCTCATCCCGATCCAGATGTCCATCTCTACACACAGATGATTCAAGCTTGCGCTGACCCGCTTACTAAATCACGCACCTCCGAACCTGAAAAGGCACTTGATATCTGGACGGAGATGACAGTAGACAGAAGATTGGAACCCACGATTCGCTCGTACAACGCCATCATTCTGGCATGTGCGAAATCTGGGGAAAAGGTCTACGTGAATGAAGCATATAGGCTCGCAAAGCAGATGATGGATGCATTCAGAGATGCAAAAGGGGTTTCTGCTTTTGGGCCTAATAGAAAAACTTTGATTGCACTCCTGCAAGGTGCTAAGAGACTTCGTGATCTAGGGCGTGCGAGGTGGATATTGGCTAAGGTTGTAAGAGGTGTAAGTTATGGCCTGGGGGATGATATACAAACAGTTCCTGTCAATGAGGAAGTCATGATGCACCTATTTCAGACTTACGCTTGTTATCGGCCACCATTTTCAAGGGAAGCCACAGCTGTTGTGCAAGAGGCAGAGGGATCAGCGCATGTGAAAGAGGAGAACAGCTCGACGGAAGCTGCTGAAATTTCGTCAACTGTCAAAATACCAGTACCTTTCGGGGCAGCCATGAATCAGACATCAACTGATTCTGGCGAGTCTGCACTCATACTTGACTCTATACCAAGTTTTTCTCATCTACCACCGCAAAGCTCTGAGGAAGTTATCAGAGAAGCAACGTACCTCTTTCAGCGGATCCTTTACGACATTGGTATCATTCCCGCACCTTCAGAGGATAATCACTGCGATCCATCATCTTCTTCTAGCCTCGTCGGTAAATTCTCTGGTGTGCAGTTGACGCCACGTCTGATCGCCTCGTATATGTCCATATCTTTCCGACATGCACCTATGACTCTCTCGGAGACGATGTTTTGGACGGTTTATGATCAACTTAAAGTGCCAAGGACTGCCAGGGTCTATGTAGAAGCTCTAGAGGCCTGTACCCGTTGCCCTAACCGAGACGTCGCTCTCAAGTTCTCCAAAGACGTGTGGGTAAAATGGCAAGAAGTGGAGGATAGTGGACAAGATATTGGTAAGGCTCTAGATGCGAGGATGACCGAGAGGGCTTATGCAGCCATGTTGCACCTATATGCAAAGTGAGTTATTCTGAATACCAGTTCTACATTGACGGTGTTTTGATTTTTTTTCGCTCTATAGATATGATGATCTGGATAAAGCTTTAGATCTCGTCCGTGCCTTTGTTCGTCGTTATCCTCCACCTTTGGTCCGTACACCTCTGGCAAAGTTGAATCTTCGATCGACACGTACATTGCTTGAGGGAAGTTCTCGACCTCTTGTGCGGATGACCTCGAATGTGGAGTTGCCGGATGATGCTGTGCCTCCGTTCTTGAGGTTCATGGATGTTGAAGCGCTGCATCATCGGTTGGTCATGTTTGATAGGAAACAAGATGTAGGGTATTTGAAATGGGTTTGTAAGGCGTATGAGTCGATGTTGAGGGTGAGAAGGGATGAAGCGTTTGGGGCTCGACCTAGGATGTAGACTGATGATTTTTGAGAGTTGGTTAGCTTTTTTTTGTTGATTCATTATAGTATTTATAGCTCTTAATGACAGTCAGATCGTGAGAACGGTGTGCGCGTGTGTGGATGTGTGTTTGAATTCATTAATCACCTAAAAAACGTATGTTCTCGTCGATATGGCCTAACAAGTCTCCCACGAACGACGAGAAAAAATCTCTACAACAACCATCTGTACGGGAAGCCAAAGCGAAAGACCAACAGTCGTTGGAGGATGCGTTACCCGTACCCTTAGTCGCGTTGATCTTTTTTGGATTAGGATTCGCTTGTTCGACGGGTGGAGCACTGTTATATGCACGCTATGGAAGACGAATGAGAACCACGGATTGGATCGTACCTGCTTATTTTCAAGAGAGGCGATGGATTAGAGGTGTCGTGACGAGGTGTGTTGTGATTGTTTATTACTGGATGATTTTGTTGGTGTGGATACGTTCACTCTGATGTGAAGTGTAGGTGATGCGGACAATTTTCGGTTCTTCCATACGCCGGTCTTGGGAGGTTGGTTTTGGCCGTTGAAATGGAGGAAAGTACCCACGATGAATAAAGGTGGTTTGGATGCTTCTTCTTTTTTTTTTTGGTGGCTTATGCTTATTGTTTTTTTTTACTTTCTAGAACTTGTGAATCAGACGTTGCATGTGAGGATTGCAGGGGTTGATGCTCCAGAGGTAGTTCTTTCTTTTTTTCGAAACATGTTCACTTGAATTTTTGAAAAAAATACCTTTAGTGTGGTCATTTTGGTAAACCTGGACAACCCTATGCTGATGAGAGCCTTACATGGCTGCGTCGGAAGATTTTAGGAAAAGTGGTTTATTGTCAACTGTTACGTCGAGATCAATATCAGCGTGTGGTGAGTTTTCGATTTGGGGGTCGAAAAAAAAGTTCTTCTCTCACAAGGTCGTGTGTATCAAAAATAAAAACAATGACAGGTGTCGAATGTTCGTTTGGCTCCGCGGTTTTTTCCTGGAGCCTTCTTATTATCAAGAAAGAATTTGGCGCTTGAAATGTTACGTGCTGGATGCGCGACAACGTATGAGCAGGTCAGGTCACGCCAGCAAAGTATCATTTTTTTGTTTGATTTTTTGGATAGGCTGGAGCTGAGTATGGGAAAGAGGGAAAAGAGGAGTATCTTCGAGTAGAAAAAGAAGCTAGGTTTGTGTTTACAATACTATCGTTACCCCTCACCACGGCTGAAATGTTAATTTCGATTAGAACCGCTCGCAGAGGAATGTGGAACAAAGGTGTTACAAAGGAGACGCCGGCGGATTATAAACGACGATATGGCTCGATCATACCCAAACGGAAACCAAGGCTGTTCGGTTAGAAAGAGGGTATATTAATGATATTATAATTATGACAAGTGTAGAATTCATTTCCCAGGAACAGGATAGTCTTTCGATAGGTCGATTTCTCCTCTTAGATGAGTATTTGTGATGCGCACTTGCCGTTGTCTTGGAGCACCGCCTTTCTTTCCTTTCTTTTTGACGATGGGCGCTTTGGGAGCTGATTGTTCTGCGTTTGTTGCTTGTAGACCCTCTGTGTAACGGTATTAGACAGAGAAAAGAAGAGAAAAAAAGAAAATGGCGCACCGTTTTCTAGTTGTTTCAATAGATCGACGTCATTTGGAACTTTGAGTTCATGCCAAAGATCAAGAAACTCTTTCTCGACGAGCATACCCTCACCCATTTCTTTCGGTTTTATTTCATTCCAGAAAACCATCCTCAATTGCCCATCCTTGACTGTTCTCGTACACAACACCTCTCCTTCCTTTTCTAATTCGTCTATAGCTGTTGGGGCTTCTTTCCAACTCTCTTTCAGGGCTCTGACGCTGATACCGGAGCCTTTTCGGGTTTGACGTTGAATCTCGGTGAGGAGAGCGGGTTTCGAACGAAAGGAAAAATCGTGTTTGTAGGAATAGAGGTGAGTTTTGGAATCAAAGTGGACTTTGGAATGGGATTTGAATTTTTCCAGGAGTAAAGGGTCGGTATCAAGAGGAGTATTTGTGAGGAGGGCAATATCTTGCAGTCGCATTGGATTGTGTGTAGACTATTCTTTTTTCTGAGGGTATGAACTGAAACAAGTTGACTGACTGACCTTGAGGTGGTTTACGGCATAAAGAAGTTGGGTGTTGACGTTGGTACCGGTACCAGTATCTGCTGGTTGGGAGTAGACGATATCTGGAATTTGGTGGTAGATCTCGAGTTGGGGCGGAGGAAGAGCTTGGTCTACGCACTCGACTTGGGCCGTTTCTTTTTCTGAGGCAGAGGAAGAGCATCGGTATCGTCTACTGGAGCGGTCGAGTGCCAGGACGTATATTCTTGTCGGTGCATTGTAGCTTTGAAATCTGCTGCATCTTTTGCGAGCTTGGACATGGTGGATGATGGAGGGTCCGAAACGGCGGAGTCCATGGTAGGTAATCCATGAATTTGTAGCACGTGATGCATGGGAATTTAACTTGTCGTAGTCGCAGGTGCAATGGCGCTTGCTTGGATGATGGATGACTTGGCCTGGGGAGAAGATCCTAACCATGACGGCGTGCGAGAGACAGAGTGGTGCAAAATTTCAAACGAGTTTACAAATGTGCGTTTATTTCTCTAGCCAGGCTTGAAACGACTGACTGTGTGTGTGTGCAGGCGGGGTACCGAGAAGGGGTAACAGCAGGAAAGACATCTGCGCTGCAAGAAGGCTTTGACGCTGGATTTGCGGAGAGCGGAGTGCCTCTTGGCCGACAGGTGGGACATGCTCGAGGCATGGCAACTGCGCTCGCCGGGCTTCCGTCGTTTAAAGAGCGGGAAACTGTAGAGAAGCTGCTGGACGAGCTGAACAGTGTGCGGCTGTCGGACATTGGGGAGGAGCTGGGAGGGAGGCTGGCTGGGGTCGTGCAGCAGGCAGAGGCGTTGGCAGACGAAATCTAGGAGTAGTCACGTGTCTTTAGATGAGTCACGTGAAAACAAAGATTCTGGTCAATCCGTCACGCGATGTCACGCATGGCTCCGTCTGTGTTGCATCTGCTCACTGTGCAGCCACCAGCGATCTTGCTCCCGGCGTCGAGGCTCACACTCCCCGTCAACAGCGACGTCGGCGACGCCCTTATTGATCTCGTCGACAATTCTGACACCCTCCCTGTCGTCGCCGTCGTCCCCCTCTCCCCGCCACTCGACAACGCCGCCCCAGCTCTCGCAGAGTGGGGCACAGCTGCACGAGTCCTTCGTATCGCAAAGCCCCCAACACGTAGCTCAAACCAGCCCTATATTATTTCTTTGCATGGCCTTGCCCGTATAAAACCCCTCCAGCCCCACCCCCACAATCCTCCTCTCTCCGATTCTTTACCCTCTTTCCAGGTCCAATATCTCCCCGTCGACAAAGTTCCAAACAGGGAAACAATTGCGAGGTTCAAGCAGGCTGCCCTCAGACTTCTCGACAGACTTTCTCGTGATGCCCTGCAACCAGCTAGGAAAGAGAGCTACATCAAGATCGCAACCATGCTTGAAGACATAGCCGATGCTCGCATCCCCTGGATGGCCGACGTTCTCGTTGGCAGCATTGATAATGACTACAACGACAAATTGGGTTGGTTCCATTCTTTGTCACCCCTTTCTCCTTTTCTCACACCGTCCGTTTAGCCGTGCTTAACACTCCAGATGTCAACGTTCGTTTGTCCCTTGCAGCCGACATATTTCTCAAGGAGGCTTCTATATCTGAGGTGTCAAAGAAAATAGCTTCTGCCGTAGATGAGTCCCTGTCCAAGCAACAGAAAGAGTTCTTCTTGCGTCAACAACTCGCAGCTATTCAACGCGAATTGTCGGCCCTTCAAAAAGGTGTCAGTAACTCAACTACATCTAGCTCCGCCAATAACAGTGCCACGAGTGAGTTGGACGATGATGACCAGCATGAAGTAGATGATTTGGCCGACCTGAAGAAGAAGATCGAGGCCATGCAATCTGGCACCGAGGAGAGGAAGATGGGCACTAGGGAATGGAGAAGGCTCAAGAGAATTCCTCAAGGGAGCGTTGAAAATGGTGTCATCAGGAACTATGTACGCCCTCTCATCTTTCTAAATTACAACTCCACTTAGATACACTATGCAGCTTGAGTGGCTAACCTCAGTTCCATGGCCCAACTCATCAACGTCATCATTCTCTACTCCCTCCTACGTTATTCGCGACAAAATGTTCCTCACAAAAGCTCGAACGCAGCTTGATGCCGATCACTTCGGTCTCGAAAAAATCAAGAAACGACTCATTGAATACCTCGCAGTAGTCCGTCTGAAAGAACTCAATGCGGACAAGGAAGCACGGGAAGCAGCAGCTATCACTGCAGTAGCCGAAGAACCTGCTAAACAAGCCGAAACCGTGGCCCCTATCGAGGCAGGTAAACCACAGGCTCCACCTTCCGGTGATGTACCCATCCCTTTAACAAATCCTTCGCCGCCTGCCCCCCTTTCCAAACCTCGCTCATCATCGACCAAGGGCCCAATACTTCTTTTCGTTGGACCACCAGGCACAGGCAAAACTTCACTCGGCCAAAGTATAGCTCGTGCTCTTGGTCGACCATTCCAACGTATATCTCTTGGTGGTGTCCGTGACGAAGCCGAAATACGGGGTCACAGACGTACTTACGTTGCATCTGGCCCCGGACTTATTGTTCAAGCGCTCCGTAAAGCCTCATGTGTTGACCCTGTCATTCTTCTCGACGAAGTTGATAAAATTGGACAAAGCAATTTCCATGGAGATCCTTCCGCTGCGCTTCTAGAAGTCTTGGATCCCGAACAAAACTGGAGTTTCAATGATCATTATATCAATGTTCCAATTGATCTATCTCAAGTTTTATTTATCTGTACTGCCAATTCACTCGACACTATATCCTCGCCATTACTCGATCGATGTGAAATAGTGCATCTGGTGGGGTATACGTTCGATGAGAAAGTGGCGATCGCGAACAGGTTTTTGGTACCTAAGCAGATTGGGATGAATGGATTAAAGAAGCAATATGTGGACATGAGCGAGGAAACACTCAGAGAGATTGTTACGGGGTGGACAAGAGAGGCTGGGGTGAGGAGCTTGGAGAGGGCTATTGCGGGTGTTGTGAGGTTCAAAGCTGTACAGTGGGCCGAATGGGTGGAGAAGTGTGAGAGCGATGGGAAAGTTGGGTATGTTCCTTCGTTGGAAGAATTGGAATCATCGTCAGCATCGTCAACAACTGTGCTATACAATCCAACTGTCCGCCCCTCTGATCTGGAAACCATCCTCGGTCTCCCTCGTTTTTCATCAGATACTTCTGATTCCTTCACTTCATCCGACCGTGATTTAGATCAACGTCCGGGTGTAGTTTACGGTCTCGTTGTGATGGGTCAAGGCGAAGGAGGAATATTGCCTGTCGAAACGATACTTTTACCTGGTGGCAATGGCAGGTTGAAACTGACTGGGAGTTTAGGTGAGGTGATCAAAGAAAGTGGAGAGCTGGCGTTGAGCTGGGTGAAGAGACATGCCTGGGAGTTGGGGTTGGTGGAGAAGAGGATGGGGGATCCTTTAAGAGTTTTCGCCAGTGGTGGGCGTACGAGTGGGGAGGGCAAGAAGAAAGACAATCATAGTATTGAGAGTGATCTGGATACGAACGGAGGACAGGGGCTAGATGTACACTTGCATCTTCCTGCTGGAGCGCAGAAAAAGGACGGGCCGAGTGCGGGTATAGCCATGGTCTGTGCTTTGGTGTCGTTATTGATAGGATCGTGCGTTCCTACGAACATAGCTATGACAGGCGAGGTACGCGTATATCTGTGCTCGCTTCCTCATTTAAATATAACCGGCTCGATTTCATAGATAACGCTTCGAGGCAAAGTCACTCCTGTGGGAGGTATCAAAGAGAAAATATTGGGTGCTCACAGAGCGGGCATAACTAAAGTGCTCCTTCCATATTCGAATCGTAAAGATGTTGAACACGATGTTCCAAAAGAAATCAAGACCGAAATCAAATTCGCGTTTGTGAGGAATGTAGGAGAAGCGCTGGAAGAAGCGTTTGGGAAGGAGGTGGTTGAGGGATGGAAGAAGATGGGTGGTGGAAGGAAACGAGGACCGTCTAGGAGAGGAAGAGGTGGTGATGATGTTAATGGTGATGATGATGAGTGGGATGGGAGTGAGAGTAGTGGTGATCAGGATGTGTTTGAGAGGAGGGGTGTTGTATGGGTTGAGAGCCGGTTGTGAATGTGTTTTTTTTGTGAAGAGGGTGCTTGTGGAGTAGAATCTCTCGGTCTTGAGGTTTTTTTTTTTGGCATGTACTTCTTTGCTTTCTTTTGCGTGATGAAATATGATAAAATTTGAAATGGTGTATTGTTGAGTTGTTTTTGTTTAGTCTGTGTTGTCATTGATAAGAAGAAACTTTTCTTGACTGGGATTGTTTCAGCCGATAATGAAATTGTTATAAAAAATCTTTTGTGGAGTGATAATAAACACACGACTTATTGTAAAGATGGTTGTAACACAGAGGCGGTGGATAGAACCATCATCACACGGTGATCCGCAGCAGATGTTTTTTATTTTCTATTTTTTATTTACAGGAACGGTACTTGAATAACCCTGGAGATAGCCCCGTGTAATAAATCGTTGAATTTTTTTAAAAAAAAATAACCCTGGAGATCACATCATTTCCAATTTCTCACCTTTCTTGTTCTTTTTACCCAATGCAAACACGATGCTGGCTTTTTTGGTAATAGACTGAGGTGATTGTTTTGATGATGAAGGAGATATTTTGTGATTTCGAAGGAATTTTCACAAGCATGGCGGTACTGGAGAACACAAGGTTGTCGGAGGGGAAAGCCAGGGTCTATTGTCGGATCATGGTTATTAAGTTGGAGTGAGTGAAGCATTTGGTTGTCGATGGTCAGAGTCAGATTCTGCGTTATCAAACAAGGAGCCGTATCTTCCTCTTCGTTGTTGTCCATATCCGAACAGATTGAATGACGCCTGTGCCGAGCCAAGGGTACTCTTCCAGGAGTCAGGAAGAACACTGGGACAAGATCGTCACAAGTTGACCTTGAGGTATCCACTGTGTCTCCCTACACCGTTCAAAGTACAATCATCTCAAGCCTGGGACCAAACTCAAGATCCGAATAACACCAATCTAGTAGTCAACTCCATCTCTTCCAACGGGTGGTTGAGTCTCTTGTTGAGAGGCATTGTGAGCTATAGGACAATGTTTGAAAATATCCCGAAGGATTTTAGGGTGGAGCCTGCGTATGGGAGCAATGTAGGCTCGAACCGTGCGCCCTCATCTTATCTAAAAAACCCTTGCTACCCGAAACTGTGGTATCTGTTCTTCCCCAGCCTTGGATTTCTTTTATGTGGGCTTGGATCCTGGTGACTTCAGAAATCAGCTGAGCTGGTGCTACGACATCAAGAGGGCAGTCGATCAAGTGGTGTTGCGCCCCATTTGCAGCGTCCTGAGAACATCTGTTCAGGAAAGCTCAGCCGAATACGAATGGTTCAGTACCGGGCTTGGATATTGGGTATACCATCTGGACTCACCTGATTTATTTTGCAGGAGAATATCAAAGTATTGCTTTGTTTTTTGTTGGAAAACTGATTAACGAGTAAAATGAATGGACTATCCAGTGACAATAACTGCCATCTGGTACAGCTCCCACACCCACAGCTTCGCCGTGCTCCTGCAAAATGATGATCAAATTTCCACCCACTGGATTCGGTGAGGCAGCTGCTTCGATGGTTCCACAGCCTTGTCCACCTGATAACAGCATCCACTCGCAACGTTGTTTCCCGCTCTTTCCACCCATTTCACCCACAAGTTAAATCAATGGCACACTCAAATGAAACTGCTGCTGTGAAACCAACTATCCGAATTGTTGGTGAGTACTACCCTGTCTTATCTGCTCAATCAATCACTAGACTGAACTGCATGTAGAATTTATCGCGGAGCTCGATCATAAATTTCCACAATCATTCATTATCAAACACTCTGACAAGGCGGATGGCTCTGGTCATCTCCGAGATACTGAAGGGAAAATCAAGAAAAACATTGAGGGAGAGCAACATCTCAAGTTAACGAGCAACTGGTGGGTTGAATGCATTATGCCTAGGCAGCGCTCAACATTTGTGCAATGTAGTATTCTCAAACAAGAAAGTGACCTGGATATTGAGATACACAGAAAGCATCCTCCGTGACAGAAAATCTTCAGTTTTGGGCGTATTTCAGATGATCCTTTGTGTCGAGTTAGCATTAAGTTTAACGATCTATGGGATCACTTGGTATCTGAGACACAGAAAGGGACCAAATGTAGGTTGATCTTTGCCTTGATCCCTCCAAGTCTTCTCAGAATACTTCAGCCAATTTCAAGGTTGAATTTCCCAATGGAATTCCAGGATTACAATTCTGGACCCTCGCCAAGGTATGCTATCATGGTTGCTGCCAACATCTAGATTGCCTGCTCAAGTCCAAATGTAGGCTCATGAATGTGATCTGAGTGCCCTGAATGCACAAATAAACAGCACAATCAAGGACCTGAACAATTTCAGACCTATTATGGATTGTCTCGGTTCTGCAGGTGATGTGGGTAGGATGTTCATTGAGTTTGGAATGGCTATCGGTGGAGTAAATCATGGTTGACTATCACACACATGTATTATCTGACTCGAAGCAGCTGAACTCTATAGCAAAATCGGTGTTTTCTTGCATCGATGTCATATACAAAGTTAGTCCCCTTTTCTACTTCCAGCGTGAAAGATACTGATAAATTTGGCAGCATTTCAAGACTCAAGAGGAATTTTACAAAGAAATGAAAAACTTGGCAGAGGGCATCAGAATCCTAGCTTCCCAGCTGGAACAGGTCAAGCAAGTTCCAAAATCAAACGAACTCTGTGTTACTATCGGTGAATTCCCTGGATTGATGACAGAAGTGGTGGAGTTTCTCGAGAAGTGGCTCAGAAGTTGGTCGGGTGCGTATTCTGTTGTGTGGAAGGATTACCAACTGAGTCGTTGGCTGCAGCCAAGCACATCCTCGTTCTCCCTCAAAAGGACAAAGTTGTTGAATTACGAAAGAAACTTGATGTGTTTGCGGGAAATTTTGACCGGGATCTTCTCATAGAGATTAGAACAGAACAAGGTATAATCTTTACGCCTGATATTCCAAATTCTCTGATTATTGGTATCAGCCGTCATCACGCATGATGCAAAGATCGTGGCTGATGACGTAAAAATTATACGGGCCGACATTGTAAACACTCAAGGTGGGTTGTCTGCCTTTTTCTGATTGGCTTTCATAACACGTCATTCATATACCAGAAATTGCCCATGCTACCCAAGTCGGTGTTGACAGTCTTCAAGGTGTGTTATCTGCGTTTCCTGATTAGTAATCCTCTTGACACACAACTTCGCATTAGCAAATGTAAAAGTAGTTACTGAGCAGAAGGAGCTGGACGACTTGGTGCGCGCACTTGGGGAGAATAAGCTCCCTTTGCACAGACCGTGTATGGAAGGCACCCGTACTACCATCCTACAAGAAATTGAAAACGAGATCAAGAGCGTCGATGGCCACAATTTAATCTGGATCAGAGGATCTCCTGGTGTTGGGAAATCTGCATTGGCAGCTAGTGTCACCACTCGGCTACGGGAACAAGGTCGCCATTTCATATCATTCCGTTTTGACCGTACACAATCCGCCACCATTACTACTGATGCACTTTGGTGTGTTGTTGCCCTTGGTCTTGCTCGCCTGTACCCCTCTGTGCGCCAACACATCCTTAACATTGTCCAAAAAAATAGGGTGCCCGAGCTACATGACATTGATGGTAGATTTAAATTCCTGATTGAGACACCACTACTGTCACTCAATGATGTATCGCGTGAGGACCTTCCTGTGATTGTGATAGACGCATTAGACGAATGTGGTGGCCTCAGGTACGACTTACCTGGAAAGGACGATTACAAGGGTCTTCTGCACACGCTCAAGCATTGGGCTCACGTTGATCACTTGAAGAGGTTCAAGTTGGTCATTGCCAGCCGGCAAGAGGACCATATCATCCAAACCTTCCCCAAATTAATCAGCATCCATATCACTGTTCCCTCTGGCAGTGATGTCCAGTTAGGAGATGCTGCTTCTGAAGACATCCGTATATTCCTCAAATCATCTCTTAAGAGTATGGGAATGAAAGATACACTGATCAAAAAGGCCCTTGATTACCTAGTTCCTCGTGCTGCTGGGATATTTATCTGGGCAACAACAGTTGCCAATTTCCTCGAACTCGATCCCGAAGGCCGGTTTGCCACCCTTGAAAAGGGTTTGAAAAGTTTGTATTCACTGTATGAAAAAATCATCAAAGCATCATTTGGACACGAGCTCGACGAGGAAGAGATCGGAGCAGTCACCTCGGTTATGGGCGCAATGATTTTTGCCAAGCAAGCACTTGATGACGATGCGCTTATCATGCTTCCCCAAGTTAGGATACCATACTCAGATGCAAACAGGCTAGGGCTTATCCGCAAGGGTCTTGCATCCGTCATCGAATCTGGTTCTATCCTTCGTTTTCATCACCGCTCGCTGGAGGATTTTCTTCTATCAACCTTCTTTCTACAACAGCTACCTGAATTTTCCACTGTCCAAGATCGGGGCTATCATGAACATCAACTTGCCGTGTTATGTTTGAAAACCTTGGTATCACCCAGCCTCCATTTTAATATGTGCAACTTGGAGTCTTCGATCATAAAGAATGTTGATATCCAACCCACTTTCAAATCCACTATCCCCTCTCTCGTCTTGTATTCATGTTTGTTTTGGGTCGACCACATTATTCAAACTCCATTTGAGGAGAAGATGATAGAGGCAGTGGAATTTGTGATGTACGAGAAGTTACTGTTCTGGTTGGAGGTCATGAGCCTGACAGGTAATGTTCACGAGGCGTATATGATCCTCAGAAAGGCTGCAACATGGAAGGTGTGTTTCCAGATCATTTCTCTGCAATACATCTGATGTTGGTCGGCTAGTCCCTCAACCCTGATCATGAGTTGACATCGTATATTAATGATGCTCTCCGATTCGTTTCTGCATTCATCATTCCGATCTCTCAGCGCGCTCCGCATATGTACGTTTCAGCACTCCCCTTTGCACCTGAGGAATCTCTTGTTGCCAGAAAGTTCTGTCTGAGGTTTACCAACACTCTTGCGATCACTCAAGGGAAACCCAGTCAATGGCCATCAGTGGTATTCACTGCAGAGCACCACAAGGATTATGTGCAACATATAGTCTTCTCACCAGATGAAAGCACATTTGCTTCCATATCACCCCAAACTATGTATGTCTGCGACTCCGAAACTGGTCATTGCATTTCAGGCCCATTTGAGCTGCTGAAGTATGGGGAGGTATATAATGCCTGCTTCAGTCCTGATGGGAAACATATTCTACTTGGGTTTCGATTTGGCTCTGGTGCAGTAGTCTGGGACATTGAGACGGGCGAGGAGCAATTTCGAATCGAGAGCTATGATTTTGCCCTCATTGATCACGATGGAAGAATCGCCTCGGTCCGTTTGGTAGATGGAGACTGGGACGGCTCTAGAGATGAAAGTAAATTTCGGATCCTGGTCCAGCTCTTGGATGCTAGCAATGGTGCACTAGTATCCGACAGGCTGTTCGAGGTGAATGATGTTGGTCGCATCCGGTTTTCCCCTGATGGGCATTTTCTGGCCGTAGGAAAAAAGTCTGAGGATGTCATTGAATTATGGAACTTGGAAGATGGGAAGGATCCCCGACGAGTCCCATATCCTCATGGAAAATTGTCGTCACTCCACTTTTCTCCAACCAGCGACACTTTGATGGCCGATTTTAGGGAAAAACATCGTCATATTTACCTTTGGAGAGCTGACACACAAGAGATGGTATCCTTCAGCCGTGATTTCGACTATGGGCTACATGTTGTTCATTCACCAATCACCAACTACCTATTTATCCAACGAGCTCGCACGGCGGAGATGTGGGATGTCTCTATGACCGGCTCAAGATGGATCTGGAGAACGGAGTCTCTAGCTACATCAATTGTATCGAGTATCTGTCCATCACGCGATGGCCACAGGCTTTTAGTTGGATATCATAATGGAAGTGTGAGGATGTGGAATGTGGACCCCGAGGATTCGACGGGAAATCGGGCTGACACTATAGAAACTCAAGATGATACTGATACACGATATGTCGATACAATCTCACCCTCTGGAAAGGTGATGGCTACAGTATCGTTGCAATCTTACAACGTCGAATTTCTGGATACAAATACTTGGGAAATCGTAGCGTGCACAGATGTCAAGTTCGAAGATGGCATGAACATTGCATTTTCCCCAGATGACAACCAGGCGGCATTTTTGTCTAAACATTTCATCACGATCTGCGATATAATGCATCCGGAGAAGCGTGTCTCATTTGACCCCTGGCCGAAGAAAGATATCTGGTATTGGAATGTCACCTTCCAAACATGTAACAACCTGGTTATATGTGCCATCTTTGGTGATGACTCAGGATTACTCCAAGTTTGGCATCGGCAGGATCGTGCAGGTTTCGAATGCACCTATTCTTTAGACTTCAAGGTGGACAGAAACTCGTTCCCATACCTAGCACCCGATGGCTTGACCGTCGTCATCGTGCCATTGTCTAACTCTTCCTCCGCCACGTGCTATTCATGGAATCACAACACTGCCCAGTTTGATCCTGTCCACTTTGACGATCAAGTGCATATTCCCTGGGATTCCTACCCTGCGTACTCACCCGACGGGAAACTCTTCGCATGTTGGTCCGACGAAGATTCCCACGTCCGAGTGTGGGACACGCGAACTCGCCAACTCGTTTTCAAGTTTCCAACATCTGAGGTGTATGACATTGCCTTCTCACCTGCTCTGACTGGCCATCACCTTGGCGACAGACTCATTGCTCTTAGGTTCACGCATGAGAACGCAATAGGCATCTTTGATGTCTATCACGGTCATCTGTACGGTCAAATTTTGGGTCAAGCAAATGCATTTATGGCGTTTATACGAGATGGAACGGCGTTGGCATACTATTCCGACGACATTGGTCTGAGAACATGGGAAATAGCAGACCTCACAGCTGAGCATCGGCATTCCACCGATGGACTTGAGCTTATGATGCAAGGCATGAGGGATGGGTGGGTGATGGGTCAGGACAACGAGCCACTGTTTTGGGTCCCAATTGAGCACAGGAAAGATGTGTATGTACCACCGTGCAGAGTGGTGATTAAGCCACCCCAAATCTCAACAATCCTGGACTTGTCTAACTCAAGGTTCGGCAGAGAGTGGACGGAATGCATTGACAAAGAGTGGTTAAGGGAACTCGAGAGAAGGGAGAAGGAGGTAGGACATCTGTTGGAGTAAGAAACCAAGGTGCGTCTTGTCCTCAGTGGAAGTACTTAAGGTGTTCAAATGAGAAGTACGACTTCTGCAGAGCTCGCTGCTCTACCCAAGTTTTTGCTCTCTCGGTGTCTTAGGATATATTTTTGCTTTAGAGACTCAAAGGGCTCCGCCTAGTATTCTCTGCACTTATTACTGCTAAGCCTCTATCAAAGTAATTATAATGAATGATCACAACGTGCTTTGATAGATGTAGTAAAGATGAGATGCACTAATCCAGGTCTCATATCAAGGTGCAGGGAAAACGAGGTGAGATAATGTCAGCTGCATGGTTCAACTGCAAGCAGAGGGTGGAATACAGAGTAACGCCGGCAAATGTTGCGTGCTTCACCTCCTTTGATTACATCGCCGACAAATTAGTACAAACACGACCCCTCTGCTGGGCCCGCTGTTGTCACGAGCGAATTGGATGACGATGACCAGCAGGAAGCAGATAACTTGGTTGACCTGAAGAAGATGGAGGTCATGCAATCTGGTACTGAGGAGAGGAAGATGGGCATTAAGGGTTGGAGAAGGCTCAAGAGAATCCCTCAAGGGAACGCGGAAAATTTATCAGGAGCTAGGTATGCCATCTCATCCTTTTTCATTGACTCTAAATACACTATGCAGCTCAAGTGGCTAATCTCAATTCCCTCGCCCAACTCATCAATATCATCGTTCTCCACTATCTGTTACTCGCGAAAACCGTTCCTGACGGAAGCCCGAACTCGATTTGACATGAGTCAAAAAATCAAGAAATGACTAATTGAGTACTTTGCAATTGTCCGTCTCAAAGGACCCAATGCGGACAAGGAAGCGCGAAAAGCAGCCGCCGAGGAGCCTGTCAGCAAGCTGAAATCCTATCGATGCATGTAGACCTGTCCCCCAGACTCCACCTTTAGCAAATCCTTCGTCGTCTGCTCCCCTTTGCAAACCTCGCTCATTATCGATCAAGGGTTCAATATTTCTTGTAGTTGGGCTACCAGGTGCAGGCAAAACTTCTCTCTGTCAAAGCACGTCCAGCATATTTCTTGGCGGTATTCGTGACCAAGCCAAAATGTGCTTATGTTACATCCAGTCACGGATCCTTCCACTGCGCTCCTGGAAGTCTTGGATCTCGAACAAAACCGGAGCTTCAATAATGATTATATTCATCTATCTCAAGTTTTATTCATATACACTGCCAATTTTCTCGACACTATATCTTCGCCGTTATTCAATCGATGTGAAATAGTACATCTAGCGGGGGATTGGTTCGATGAAAAAGTGGCCACTGCGAACAGGTGTTTGGTATCTAAGCAGATTGAAATAAATGGATTGAGGAAATGACATGTGGAGATAAGTGAGGAAGCACTGAGAAATGGACAAGAGAGGCTGGGGTGAGGAGCTCGGAGTGGACTATTACCGGTGTTGTGAGGTTCGAAGCTGTACAGTGGGCTGAAGCATGAGAGTGACGGGTATGTTCCTTCGTCGGAAGAATTGGAACCATCATCGTGATGTACATTCCAATTGTCCGCCCCTCTGATCTAGAAACCACCCTTGTTCCTCATCAGATACTTCCGACTCCTTCACTTTTTCCGACCGTGATTCAGATCAACGTCCAGGTGGAGTTTACGGTCTCGTTGTGATGGGTCAAGGCGAAGGAGGAATATTGGTGTTGAGTTGGGGTTGACGTTATATGGGTTGAGAGCCGGTTGTGAATGATGCTTTTTTTGTCTGTTGAGTAGTAAAAAATTTCTTGAACCTGTGGCTCTTTGCTTGGTGAAATCATTGTTTTATTTTCATTTAGTTTATATTGTCATCATCAAGAAGAAATCTTCAGCGACCGATTCAACCGATAATATAATTGTCGTAAAGTCTCCTGCGTAACCATAATAAACTATAAACACAAACGACTTGTTGTGAATATATTCCGTTTGCAAGCTTGAGAACACAGAAGCATCGAGTAAACCATTATACGTCAATCTCTTGGACCGCAACAAAGGGTTTCATAAGAACGGTAACCGACAGCTCAAAACCGCATCTCCCCCTTTCCAATTTCTCTCTCACTCGTGGCTGCCACTTTCTTGCCCTTTTTATCTGACGCAAACACAATGCTGGCTCTTTTTTGAATGGACTGACGTGGTCGCTCTCTATGACGTGACATTTTGTGATTTTGAGGGAACTTTCACGAGGTGTTATTGGATAATATCAAATTCCTGCGAAATGAATAATGTCAATTTCGTCGTTGTTGTGCAGAGAAGACGCGTATGTCGAGCCACCGATGATTATATAATTCTGCCTGGAGTCGGTTTTCGTTCCCTGAAAAAATGACACTGGGTCAAAATCGTCGTAAAGAAGTTGACCGTATGCAGTGACCTGCCTACACCCTTCGGAGCCAGGCCTGGAAGCATGTTCAGGATCCATATAGCATCACATTGAAGGATGGAATTTCGTAGCGAACTCAGACACTGTTTTGGCAACCAGAAAATCAATTTCAGAACGTAAAAATATAGACAGCAAGTGTTGCACATCACCAACAGGTCGAAAGGCACGTTTATTTACATAAATGGTCATGTGCTGCTTCGTCAAGTTCCAAGTCCATACAACGCGTCACTTGAGCTGTTTCGCCAACGAATTGTCTGTTACACTCCCTTGACTCAGCCCTTCGCGATGCACTCATTGTCCACCTCATCTTTGCCTGATGCCTTCACTGTCTCAGTGTCTCCTTGAGATGTGTGCAGAAGCGACTTGGCAAAAGCGTTGAAGATTTTAGGATTCTCGCACCTGAGCTGAGTGTCGAATGCCACGGCCATTTTCCACAAGTCAGGGAGATCTCTGATGGAGTCAAGAGCATGCTCGAAACTTTCCTCAGGCTTCTTCAATTGACACATAAGGTCATCAGGTAGTGCAGATACTTGAATGAGGTGAAGTGGCCTAATAGAGTTCTTGTCGAACGATACCGTTGAAATATGAGGTCGCGTTTGGACGAATTTTCATCAGTTGGATGTGTCTTCATTGTTGGGCACCCGACTTGACCGTCGTCCTTGTCGCATTTAACCCCACGTGTTAATCGCGAGACTGTCCAGTTTAATCCTGTTCACATTGACGATCAAGTGCTTATTTCCTAAGTACTCGCATGTTGGTCTGACGATGATTCTCACATCCGAATCTGGGACACACAAACTGGCCAACTCGTTTCCAATTATCCAACATCACAGGTATATAAAATTACTCTCACCTGCTCTGATCCTTTCCCTTGGCGACAGACTCATTGCTTATAGGTTCCCACGCGAGAATGCAATACGCCTCTTCGAATGCTCATATCGGTCATCTGTATGCGCAGATCCTTGGTAAGGCAAGAGCATAAATGGCGTTTATACGAGGTGGAACAGTGTTGACATACTATTCCTTCAATTTCGGTTTGAGAATCTGGGACGTAGAGCTGAGTACCGGAAATCCACTGATGGATATACTGATATGCTGCAAGGCATGGGGGGGTGGATGGGTCATGAGTCAGGACGATGAGCCACTGTTTCGGGTCCCACTCGAGCGCAAACATCTGTATGTACCACCGTTCAAAGTCGTGATTGAAGAGTCCCAAATCTCGACAATTGAAATTCAAGGTTCGGCAAAAAGTGGACAAAATACATCGACAAAGAGTAGTTGGGAGAACTAAAGAAAAAGGAGCAGTTGGAGTAAGAAACCAAGGTGTGTCTTGTCCTCAGTCGAAGCGCTTCAAAGTGTTCGAATGAATAGGTGAACTAGAAAGTAAGGTGTGCTCGCTGCTCTACTAAAATTCTTGCTCTCTCAATGTCTCAAGACATGTTTTTATCTTGACGAGTCTCTAGACACCCAATTTCTTGTACTTACAGCCGCCAGCCTGTATCCAGGTGATTATAAGGTCTCAACGTGTTTTTGCAGATGTAGTGAAGATGAGATACAACAGTACAACCCTCGTATCAAGGTGCAAGGAAAAAGAGGCAAGACAACGTTCAACTGACAGCAGAGAGTGGAAGACAGAATAACACCGGAAAATATCGCTTGTTGGTTTCAGAATCCATGACGAAATAACAACCAAGGACTTCCTGATGCAGGACACACTAGTCCCCTGGCCTTTGAGACGAAGAAATAATGAGAATACTCGGTTTTTACCTCAGCAGATATCTGAGTACTCACCCGACGGGAAACTCCTCGCATCTTGGTCTGACGATGATGCCCATGTTCGTGTCTGGGTTACACGAACCTGCCAACTCGTTTCCACGTTCCCAACGTCCGAGGTGGATAGAATTGCCCTCTCACCTGCTCTGATTAACCATTTCCTTGCCGATAGATTCATTGCTCTTCGATTCACGTGACAATGCAATGCGTCTCTTTGATGCCTATACTGGCCACCTATACGCTCAATTTTTGGGTTCAGCACCCGCATACAGGAACAACGTTGGCATAATGTTCCCTTGATCTTGGTTTGAGGATGACCCAGCATATCTCGCAGCTGAGCATTCCACTGATGGGTATGAGCATATGCTGCAAGGAATGATGGATGGGTGGGCGATGGGTCAAGACGATGGGCCACTGATTTGGGTCCCAGATGAGCACAAGAGATATTTGTGTGTGCGACCGCCCCAAGTGGTGATCGATGCGTGCCAAATCTCAACAATCCTGGACTTGTCTGGCTCAAGATTCGGCAAAAAGTGGATGGAATGCATTGACAAAGAGTGGTTGAGAGAACTGGAGAAAAAGGAGAAGGAGGTAGGAAATCTGTTGGAGTAAGAAACCAAGGTGCGCGTGTCCTCAGTTGAAGTACTCAAGGCGTTCAAATGAATAGGTGAATTGGAGAGAAGGAGGACCTCGGCAGAGCTCACCGCTCTACCAAGTTTTCGCTTCGGTCTAAGGACACCCACTATTCGCTATATTTACGGCTGCCAAGCCTCTATTTATAATGAATGGTCTCGACATGCTTTGGTTGATATAGTCATCTAGTAAAGATGATGAGATGCAAGGGTCCAAGCCTCATATCAAGGTACAAAGAAGATAATGTCAGTTGAACGGTTCAACTGCAAGCGGAGGGTGAAAGGTAAGAATAACAAATTCTGCTTGCTGGGTTGCCTTCACCTCAGCTCCAGATGCTTGACAAAATCACGATCAAGTACTTCCCGATGCAGGGCACGCTAACCCCTTGGTTTTCGAGACAAAGAAATAAGAATAATATTTTCTGTGCATTATATAGCTAACAATGAAGACACATGAGAATTGGTACAAACACGACCCTATAGATTGCATTTCAACGGCATTGTGCGACAGGACATCTGCTAGGCCACTCCACCTCATTCAAAGGTGTTTTTACTACCTGAAGACCTTATGGGTCGATTGAAGAAGCATCAAGAAAGTTTCGAGCATGCTCTCGAGTCCATAAGAGATCTCCTTGACTCGTGGAAAACGGGTGCGGCGTTCAACACTCCACTCAGGCGCAAGAACCCCAGACTCTTCAACGCTTCTGCCAAGTCGCTTCTCCACGCATCTTAAACAGACAGGGAGACAGTGAGGGCATCAGGCAAAGATGAGGAGGACAATGAGGCTGAGTAAGGGAGGAGTAGCAGTCATCTACGTTGGCGAAACAGCTCAAGTAACGCACTGTATGGACTCGGAACTTGACAAGGCAGCACAAAGACCATTGATGCGAATGGGCGTGCCTTCCGATCTGTTTGTGAGGTTTTATTTTCTATCTGATATTCCTACGTTCTTAAATTCATTTTCCGGTTGCCAAAACAGCGCCTGACTACGAAATTCCATTCACTCGACGTGATGTTATATGGATCCTGAACTTGCTTTCAGGCCTGGAAAGACCGGCTTCGAAGAGTGTAGGCAGGTCGATAGATACGATCAACTTCTTTACGACGATCTTGCCCCAGTGTCCTTTTTTCAGAAGATGACATGATTCATTTCGCAGGAATCATGAATTATCCAATACCACCAGACTCGTGAAAGTTCCTTCAAAATCACAAAATGTCTCCATCATCGAATCATTCTAGAAAAAGAGCCAGCATCGTGTTCGCGTTGGCTGAAAGAGGGAACCACGAGTAAGAGTGGGAGGGGGAGACGCTGCTTTGAGTTGTCCGGTTATCGTTCTTAATAAAAACCTTGTTTGCAGTCCAAGAAATCATCATATGTTGACTCAACGCTTCTGTGTTCTTAAGCTTGCAGATGGAATCATGTCACAACAAGTCGTGTTGTGTTTATCATTTAAGATTTCTTCATACGAAAAAACAGCAAGTTTGAGGAATTGCTACTACTCAACAGACATCCTCTTCACATACTACATCATTTACAACCAACTCTCAACCCATACAACACCCCTTTGTTCCAAGTTCATGTTTACCCACTATCTCGTTCATTAACATGATTGACACTACCTCTCCCTCTCCTAGACCGCCCTCATTTTCTTGCACACATCTTCTTTCATTCCTCAATCACATCCTTTCCAAACGCTTCTTCCAGCGCTTCTCCTATCCACCCATACACAAAGTTGATTTCAGTTTCAATCTCCTTTTGAACATCGTGCTCGACATCTCTACTATTGGAATGCCTGGTGGCCCAACGAATAGGATTATTGGGGTCTTTGTCGATGATGAGTAAGATTTGGAAAGGGAAGCAGATGGCGAAGGATTTGCTAAAGGGACAGAACGTGGGGTGGGTTTATGTGTCGACAGGTTTTCAGGTTGTTGAGCGGGCTTCTGCTTTTTGTGCTTCCTTGTCAACACTGAGTTCTTTCAGACGGACTACTACGAAGCATTCATTATCTGTTTCTTCATTTTTTTCGAGACGAAAGCGATTGGCATCATGTTGAGTTTGGGCTTTAATTTTGTCATGAATCACCAAGGGAGTAAAGAATGGTGATGATGATGGGCTGGGTCATGGAATTGAAGTTAGCCATTGGAGCTGCGTAGCATATGTGACTGGAGTTGTCGATGAAAGGGATGAAAAGGCGTACATGGCTCCTGATGACACCATTTCCAGCGCTCCTTGTTGAGCCTTCTCCATTCCCTAATGTCTATCTCCTCGGTGCCAAATCACATAGCCTCGGTCTCCTTCTTCAGATCGGCCAAACTATCTGCTTCATACTTGTTATGGCCGTTCGTGGCACTATTATTGGCGGGATTATATGCGGTTGAATCACCAACACCACTCTGGCGGTTCAACAACTTGGGTCGAATAGCTGCGAGTTGTTAACGCAAGAAAAATTGTTTCTACTGCTTGGACAGCGACTTGAATACGGCGGAAGCTATTCTCCTTGATACCTCAGATACGGAGGCCTTCTTAGGGAAATCTCAGCGGCAAGAAACAAATGAGCGTTGACGTTTGGTGTGTTGAGCACGGCTAAACGGGGGGTGAAAACGGAGGGAGAGGGGATAGAAATTGTGACCAAGCAAATTTTTCGTTGTAGTCAGTATCGCTGCTCCCAACGAGAATGTCGGCCGTCCAGGGGATGTGAGCATCGACTATGTCTTCGACTATGGTGGCGATGTTGATGTAGCCCTCTTTCCTAACTGGTTGCAGGGCATCACGAGAAAATCTGTCGAGAAGTCTCAGAGCGGCCCGTTAACCATGCAGCTGTTTCCCTATTTGGGACCTTGTTGACGGGGAGATAGTGGACACGGAAAAAGGGTAAAGAGTCGGAGAGAGGAGGATTGTGCAGTGAGGGCGGAGAGCGAAGAGACAGACAAGACATGCCTGGTTCAGGTTGCGTGTTGGAAGATTTGTGATGTAAAGGATCCGGAAAGCTATGCCCCAACCGCCTGTGACTATGCGCTTGGGTGGAGCCACAACCGGGTCATGTATCGAGCACATGAGAAGTATACAACCACAGGGAAGACACAGTAGAGTAATAAATGGACAAACAATTTGCAGGTAACGTGGTGTTCTTTGATGTCAATCAAAAGACAACAGCTGTAAGCAAGAGACAAACAAGCTGATAATCAGCGAACAGTGATGATACCATCAGTAAACAAAGATCGATCCAAGACAATGACGATCAGTGGCAGTGCGTCTGCTGATCTATATAGTTGTTATATATTGATGGCATACTTAGATAAGATTCCAGTCGTTCAAATTGACGCTGGTATCACAACGGAGCTCATGCTGTAAAATTACTCTGGGAACACAAATCAAATTTTGAGGGAGTCACATCTGTTACTTGCAGCAGCAGAGGTTCCATCTCAAAACCTTACATTTCTATTTAGTAAATGTATCTGATATGTATTGAAAATCGGCTGAGAATTGCCGAAGAAGGGTGATGAAGACAGCATAAGATAGACATCAAACTCACGTGTGAAATAAATCAATGTTGATTGATATGTTAAAAATAGTGCGTGAAGATGATGTGATACAGTGTTGTGATCATCATGGGTACGTGACACCCAACGAGAGTGGTCTCTATTAGGTAGGGATACAATGTAGATCATTTGAAAACTGGTCTACATGGATTAATGTCCTGACACAGCGTACATAAAATCTGCGAAAAAGAGATAACGCACCAGGATTGAATTGTCTGCCTTGCGTGGGAATAGATTCCGTTCACATCATAGGATCAGACATATTTTTGTTTATTAATAGCTTGTGTTCGCATTACAAATCAAATTCTCAAAGAATTCATATTCATACTTGTTCTGCTTCCACCTCCGAAGATGGTAAAGTCAATGCCAAGGACAATGGCACGCATACTCGTTAGCCCATACACTCGCTGAGGATGAGGCATCAACCTTGTTGCAGTTATCTACATTGAGCGACCCAGGTTTTTCGTGTTTGTGCCCTACATCTCCAGTAAAATCTCATCGCTACTTATTTGTATAGACATAGTTCCTATTCACCCTCCCAAATGCATTCTTAGAGACTTTTATGACGTGAAAATGGATGAACGGTGTCTGCCATGACTTTCATATTGAATATGGTGATGCCTAGCGATCTACCCCTGCTCAAAAATCTGACAGTGATCTCCGTTTCTTGTTTCTACTACACTTAGTATTGCGGGAAAAGGATGTGGAGCATCAAATACCTCCTGCAAAGCAGACACGAGTGCCTTTAGACACAGATAAAACATTTTCAACTCAAAATGTAAGTTTTTCCCTGTTGCGCGACGCTGTAGGCAGGCTAATATTTTACCACTCCCCTTTCTGAAGCCCACTCGCAATGCCACCTCGAGCCTTTGCTGCCCCGAGTCCTGCGCCTCCCATAAGTGTCACCACTCTTTCTAGCTCTTCTACATTCCCAGGTGGTCAGCTACGCTATGCCAAATCGACTATTCAGAATTTTGAGAGATTCAAGGGTGTATCCCCTTTCATACAGCTTGTCGATCCTGGGGCATGTATCATTCTTATTGTAATGGATTTTTTCACCATTGAATACAAGCTCGCAAGCTCCTATCCTTCAAATCTTAATAGCAAAAAATCTTCGGTACAATGCTGACGACTTTATTTCTGATTTCTGTCTGATCATTGAGAACAACAAAAAGTTGTACAATGCTGACCACTACATTTGAGTTGCGGGAGAGCGTGTCAACAGATGTATCCTCTGCCAAAAGTAAGTACCCTCTTCTTCATAGCAGTTGATCCAGCTATGTATTGTATCTAGTCCACGTGGACTTGTCTCGTTCCTTCTACACTGATTCGTTCGCATCGGCCTTGAGTTCCCTATAATTTACCAACCGTGGTGTATTCTTCCTGAAGGTATGTTGGGTATTTTATGCTTCTGTATCCGTCTTATGAACATGCATCGTGGCAAATTGAAGATTGGACTCTAGCGCTTGATAGTTCCAAAGCTATTAGCTAGGAATCTACTATGTAAATTTATAAGCGTGTTCAAGATCAATTTCTCTCTTAATGTCTATGATCCGCACATTTGTATTGACTGCTCCCACTTGATATAGGTATCTCTCCTCTTGTTTATCACATTGTCTCATCTTTTCTAATAGCGGAAATCATTTGTTGCGCTTGTAGTAGTGTTGCTCCAGGTCATCTCTCAAACACCAGGGCTCATGATACCTGTGCGCAATTTAATGATTCGTCTATCTTTGCTTCCAAAGTATGATCCCAAGATACCTCGAATCAGCTGCCATAGTGCTAACCTCTGATTCAACAAATGGCTCAGTCGAATAGGATTTTCCAAACTTGATTGTGTCTCCTATACCTAACTCTGAATCATTTGTCTCGGGAAGGAACACCATTCGTCTTTCTACAGCTCCCTTAGTGCATTGAGTCAGCCAAATTATATATTGTCTTTCCATTTTTGGTAGAGGATGATGAAAACCTGTTGTCGACGTGTTATGTCATAGTCGTCAAGGCAAGTTGGCCTTCTGCACCAACGATAATTGGAATAATCAGTCTACAATGAGCCATGGTCAGCTCTCAACCAAGCTGGCGCAAAACTTAGACTGTGGCTGTGTTGGGCACACCAGGCACAATGTATCCGGTTACTTGATCTAGAGCCGGACAAAGACGTGAGTGACCGGATTGACCGGATTGACCTGCTTGACTCGGCAGCTAGAAGGGTGCCACCTTATCATCGACAGATGACTTGATTCACCTGTATATTTCAGCTAACCTGTGAGGCAAAGCTGAATTCGTGAAGTATTGTAAGATCGACAGGGCAAAAATGAAATCAAGCATTTCCCGATATGGTCACTCCATTTGCTTTCGGAACAGACCTCGCTCAAACAGGTACAATAATGTCGGACGTTCATTCCAAGTGAGGATAAAACTTCATTTAAGGCAGTATACTTCTAAAGAGGGTAGTGATTTAAATATATCCAGGTGACAAGAAGAGTCAGGTCTTAAGAACAGTAATTGAACAACTCGAACCCACGTTGACGTCTAAGGCTTGTATCTGTCCCAGTGGTTCAATCCTCACGCTCTTCACCTGGCTTAGCGTTACCGGATGCTAGCACACCTCCACAAGTACTAGAGCGTGTCTGCGACTCTCTGCCTCCCCTCCTAATTGCATTATCCAGGGTCGTAATTCCCCTTGAGAGAATATGTAGCTCCAACAGCAATAGCGTCGTGGCAATTCTTTGGACTTTGGGGATGCAAAGGAGAGTCGAACACAAATGTTGTCATCCACGAGGCAATCAAGACGAGTCCCTCAATCCATTCGCACTCAAGCTGTCACTGATCACCACCTCTCACTACCTTCGACATGCATAATGGTTTTGTCTCTCTGGCATGACATCAGAGGGATTGGAAGGCGCAAATGATCGTGGCCCCGCTATGTCAAGTCCTGGGTTCATACAACACGTTGCTTGAGCTGTTTAGCCAGCGGATATGGCTGTTACCCCTCCCTCGACTCAGTCTCCGCCTGCGCGACGAACTCATGGACCACCTCACGGTTGTTCTGCACCCTCACTGTCTACTTGTCTCCTTAAGAGGTGTGCAGAAGCGGCTTGGTAAAGTGTTGAACAGTCTGGAGTTCTCGCACCTGACATGAGTGTCGAATGCCGCGCCCATTTCCACAAGACGATCTCTTATGGACTCAAAGTACGCTCAAAACTCCCTCCCATGCTTCTTCAACCAACATATACTGTCGTCTGGGGGTAGTGTTGGACGAGGTGGAGTGGCCTAGCACAGGTCATGTCGAACTGTGCAGTTGAAATATAGGGCCGTGTTTCTATGTCGATGGAAAATCATATCTTTTGTGTCAGATCATCTACTGAGGTGTACACCAAATATTCTTGTTATTTCATCGTTGCGAAGGCCAAGGGGCCAGTGTCTTGCATCAGGAAGTCCTTGTTTGTTATTTGTCAAGTATTCGGAACCAACAGGCAATATTTGCTGGTACTACTGTCTTCCATTCCACTCTCTGCTTGCAGTTGATCTATGCAACTAACATTATCTTGCCTCTTTTTCCTTGCACCTTGATATCAGGTTTGGACTGTTGCATCTTATCTTCAACACATCTACGAAAATACGTTGAGACCTTATGATAACTTAAATAGAGACTGGCAGCTGTAAGCACAGAAAATTGGGTGTCTAGAGACTCGCCGAAATGAAAACATGTCTGAGACACCGAGAGAGAAAAAGTTGAGTAGACCAACGAGCACGTCCTATTTTCCAGTTCACCTATTAATTTGAACACTTTGAAGCACTTCGGCTGAGGGCAATACACACCTTAAGTAGTTCAACTGAGGACAAGACGCTCCTTGGTTTCCTACTCCAACAGATTTCCTACCTCCTTTTCCTTTTTCTCGAGTTCTCTCAACTACTCATTGTCCATGCATTCTGTCCAATTTCTGCCGAGCATGAATTTGAAAAATGTCGAGATTTGGGATCCCTCAACCACGAATTTGAACAGTGGTACATACAAATGTTTCCTGTGCTCGACTGGGACCCAAAACAGTGGCTTATTGTCCTGAGTGATCACCCATCCATCCCTCGTGCCTTGCAGCATATGCGTATATCCATAGGTGGATTTCTGGTACTCAGCTGTGAGATCTTCTACGTCCCAGACTCTCAAACCAAAGTTGAAGAAATAGTATTGAAGAGACGTACTGCGTTCTCGCATGGGAACCCAAGAGCAATGAGTCTGTCGACAAGGGAATGGTCAATCAGGGCAGGTGAGAGGGCAATTTCATACACCTCGGACGTTGGAAACTTGGAAACGAGTTTGTGTGTCCCAGACTCGGACGTGAGAATCTTGAACATGCAACGTCAGGTGAGTACTCACAATCAGCTGTCAACTCGCCGACCGGTGACTGATCCGGTCCACGTGTGACTGATCAGCATCACCGGCCGGCGATTCACAGCTGACTGGTGTCAGGAATAGATGAAACTGGATAGTCTCGTGATTCCATACGCGGGGTTAAGTCTGACAAGTGCCTAAAAATGAAGACACCTCTGACTGATGAAAATTGGTACAAACACGACCTTATATTTCAACTGTATCGCTCGACAAGACCTCTGTTAGGCCACTCCACCTCATTCAAGTGTTTGCAACATTCGATGGCCTTAGGTGTCCATTGAAAAGCCTGAGGAAAGTTTCGAGCATGCTCTTTAGTCCGTAAGATCTCTTTAACTCGTGAAAAATAGGTGCGGAAATCCACTCAGGTGCAAGAACCCCAAAATCTTCAACACTTTTGCCAAATCGCTTCTGCACACATGTTAAGAAGACAGGGAGACAGTGAAGGCATCGGGCAAAGATGAGGTGGCCAATCAGTGTGTCGCGAAGGGCTGAGTCAAGGGAGGGGTAACAGTCAAATCGTTGGCGAAACAGCTTAAGTGACGCGTTGTACGGACTTGGAACTTGACGAAGCAGCACCATGACCATTTATGTGAATGGACGTGCCTGTTGGTGATGTGCAACACTCGAAGTTCATTTTTTATTTGATATTTTTACGTTCTCAAATTTTTTTCGGTTGCCAAAACGGCCCCTGAGTTGACTACGAATTTCTATCCTTCAATGTGGTGCTATATGGATCCTGAAGTTGCTTCCGGGCCTGCAAAGACTGTCTTCGAAAGGTGTCAATGGATACGGTCAACTTCTTTACGACCATCTTGCCCCAGTGTCATTTTTCAGGGAACGAAAACCATTTCCCGGCAGAATTATATATGCACTGGTGGCTCGACATACGCGTCTTCTCTGCACAACGACAACGAAATTGACAATGTCCATTTCGCAGGAATCTTATAACATCTCGTTAAAGTTCCTTAAAAATCACAAAATGTCACCCTCATAAAAAGCGACCACGTCAGTCCATTCAAAAAAGAGCCAGCATTGTGTTTGCGTCAGATAAAAAGGACAAGAAAATGGCAGCCACGAGTGAGGGAGAAATTGGAAAGGGGGAGATGCGGTTTTGAGCTCTTGGTTACCGTTCTTATGAAATCCTTTGTTTCGATCCAAGAGAATTGTGTTGTGCTTATAATTTGTTATCGTTCCGCGGGAGACTTTTTATGATAATTTATTGTTGAAACAACTGATCTCCTGGTCGCTGAAGATTTCTTCTTCATGATGACAATATAAACTAAATGAAAACAAAAAACGATTCAGCAGATATACAATTTCGACTTCGGCCAAGCAAGCACATGCCAATGAACCACAGGTCCAAGAGACTTTCACTTAAGTTCTAGAATAAACAAACTCAGACGTCACCGATGTGGTAGACGACTGAGTAAGCCTAAGCACGGCCCTGGTATTTATACTAGAATGAATGTTTCACATTTGTCCTACAAGTAAAAGAAAGAAAAGAGAGAAACGACGTCACTATTGATCAGTCCCGTCCAATACTTTCTACTACTCAACAGACAAAAAAAACATCATTTACAACTGGCTCTCAAGCAATATAATATAACTGCAACCCCAGCTCAACACCAATATTCCTCCTTCGCCTTGACCCATCACAACAAGACCATAAACTCCACCTGGACGTTGATCTGAATCACGGTCGGAAAAAGTGAAGGAGTCGGAAGTATTAAGGGTGGTTTCTAGATCAGAGGGGCGGACAATTGGGATGTACATCACAGCTGTTGAGGATGATGATGATGGTATCAATTCTTCCGACGAAGGAACATATCCATTGCTCTCATGCTTCGGCCCACTGTACAGCTTCGAACCTCACAGCACTAGTGATAGTCCACTCCGAGCTCCTCACCACAGCCTCTCTTTTCCATCTCTCAGTGCTTCCTCAATCCATTCATTTCAATCTACTTAGATACCAAAAACCTGTTCGCAATGGCTACTTTTTCATTGAATAAATCCCCCCGCTAGATGTACTATTTCACATCGATTGAATAACGGTGAAGATATAGTGTCGAGAAAATTGGTAGTGTATATGAATAGAACTTGAGATAGATAAATATAATCATTATTGAAGCTCCAATTTTGTTTGAGATCCAAGATTTCCAGGAACGCAGTGGAAGGATCTCCACGCAGATTACTTTGTCCAATTTTGTCAACTTCGTCGAGAAGAATAACAGGCAGCAGTTGAACAACAGATCCGCGACTGGATGTAACATCAGCACATATTTTGACTTCGTCACGAACACTGCCAAGAGATATGCTGGACGTGCTTTGACAGAGAGAAGTTTTGCCTGCACCTGGTGGCCCAACTACAAGAAATATTGCACCTTTGATCGATAATGAGCGAGATTTGCAAAAGGGTGAGGATGAAAGGCGAGGAGACAGACGAGACAGGTCTAGTCGGAGCTGCGCGTTGGAGGTGTTCATGAAGGATTGCAATCGTAGCTGACAGAGATTCTGGTCGACGTTCCACCTTGCGATTATGTAAGGCAACGAGAAATGCACCAATTTGCGTCGGGACCAAAATATCCGGAGTGAAAAGGTGATTTCAAGTCGTTAACAGAGGATTAATCAGGTGTCTAGACCAGTCGAGCGAGGAGGGGACTGCCAAGGAATATGAAGCTCCAACAACGATGGCGAGTCTGTACAGCATATTGCTTGAGCAATTCAGCTAACGGAGATGCCTGTTACCCCTACCCTTGACTCAGCCCTTCGCAATGTGTTGGGATGTCGAGCGTTACACTAAAAATAGGTAGTAAATGATATTGATAGCTACGTTACATGATGAAGAATAGGTATATGGGTAGTGTAGTTAGTTTGTACTCACCATCCGTTTGTTACCATACCATACCTTGTACCCTCCCCCGTTCGTATTTCAACACAACACACTCATTGACCACCTCATTTTTTCCTGGTCCCTCGCTATCTCCCTGGCCCCTTTGAGAGTCGTGTGGAAGCAGCCTGAGGGTCGAATGCCCGCACCATTCTCTTATGGACTCCAGAGTATGTTCTCAGGTTTCTTCAATCAACACATAAGATCGTCTGGCGATCGTGCGAGCACTTCGACGAGGAGTGGCCTAGGAGAGATCTTGTCAAATAATGGGGTTCTGGCGATGTAATGCACAAAGAATGTCAAGTATCCAGAGCTGAGGAGAATTGGCACGCAACATTTGTCAGCGTTACTCTGCGTTCCACCCTCTGCTTGTAGTTGAACTATTCAACTGACATTATCTTGCCTCTTTTTCTTTTCAATCATTCTAATTACTTTGATAGAGGCTTGGCAGTGATGAGCACAGAGAACACTAGGCGGTGCCATTAGAGTCGCTGAAGCGAAAATGTCCTGAAACACTGAGAGAAGCAAAACTTGGGTACAGCAGCGAGCTCTGCGGAAGTCGTCCTTCTCTCCAATTCACCTATTCATTTGAATACCTTAAGTACTTCGACTGAGGACAAGGCGCACCTTGGTTTCTTACTCCAACAGATTTCCTACCTCCTTCTCCTTTTTCTCGAGTTCCCTCAACCATTCTTTGTCAATGCATTCCATCCACTTTCTACCGAATCTTGAGTTAGACGAGTCCAGGATTGTTGGAACTTGGGGAGCCTCAATCACCACTTTACACTGTGGTACATACACATCTTTCCTGTGCTCGATTGGAACCCAAAACAGTGGCTCATTGTCCTGACCCATCACCCACCCATCCATCATGCCTCGCATCAAAAGTTCATGTCCATCTGCGGAATACTGGTGCTCAGCTGTGAGGTCTGTGACTTCCCATGTTCTCAGACCAATGTTGGGGCCATGGTATGCCAACGCTGTTCCATCTCGTATAAACCCCGTAAATGCATTTTCTTGACCCAAAATTTGACCGTGCAGATGACCGTTATAGGCATCAAAGATGCCTATTGCATTTTCATGTGTGAACCTGAGAGCAATGAGTCTGTCGCCAAGAGAATGATCAATCAGAGAAGGTGAGAGGGCAATCCAATGCACCTCGGACGTTGGAAACTTGGAAACGAGTTGGCGAGTTCGTGTGTCCCACACTCGGACATGGGAATCTTCGTCAGACCAACATGCGAAGAGTTTCCCGTCGGGTGAGTACGTAGGTGGGGAATCCCAGGGAATATGCAGTTGATCGTCAAAGTGGACAGGATCAAACTGGGCAGTGTTGTGATTCCATGAATAACATATGGCAGAGGAAGAGGAAGAGTCGGGCACGATGACGACGGTCAAGCCATCGGGTGCCAGGAATGGATTGGAGTTTCTGTGCGCCTTGAAGTCTAAAGAATAGGTGCATTTGAAACCTGCAGGATCCTGCCGATGCCAAACTTGGAGTAATCCTGAGTCATCACCAAAGATGGCACATACAACTAGGTCGTTACATGTTTGGAAGGTGACCCTCCAAAACCAGACATCTTTTCTCGGCCAGGGGTCAAATGAGACACGCTTCTCCGGATGCATTATATCCCATATCGTGATCAGATGTTTACACAAAATCGCCGCCTGGTTGTCATCTGGGGAGAATGCAATGCTCATGCGATCTTCGTACTCGACATCTGTGCGCGCTACGATTTCCCAAGTATTTGTACCCAGGAATTCGATGTTGTAAGATTGCAGCGATACTGTAGCCGCCACCTTTCCAGAGGGTGAGAATGTAAGGACCAATTGCGTATTAGTAACATATTGAGTGTCTATAGTGTCAGTCCGATTTCCCGTCGAATCCTCTAGGTTCACGCTCCACATCCTGACACTTCCACTATAATATCCAACTAAAAGCCTGTGGCCATCGCGTGATGGACAGGTACTCGATAAAGCTGAAGTGGCTGAAGACTTCGTCTCCCAGATCATCTTTGAGCCTGTCGTAGTGACATCCCACATCCCTACTGTAAGATCTCGTTCGATAAACAGGCGATTGGTGAGGGATGAATGAATAGCATGTGGAGTATAGTCAAAATCATGGCTGAAGGATACCATCTCTTGTGTGTCCAATCTCCAAAGGTAAATATGACGAAGTTTTTCCCTAAATACGGCCATCAAAGTGTCGCTGGTTGGAGAAAAGCGGAGTGATGACAAATTTCCAGGAGGATATGGGAATCGTTGGGAATCTTTGCCATCTTCCAAGTTCCATAATTCAATGACATCCTCAGACTTTCTTCCTACGGCCAGAAAATGCCCATCAGGGGAAATTCGGGTGAGGCCAGCATCATTCACCTCAAACAGCCTGTCAGATATTAGTGCACCATTTCTGGCATCCCACAGCTGGACCAGAATACGAGCTTCATCTACCTCATGTGTGGAGGCAATTGTTTCATCATGATGAACGAAGGCGAAATCATAGCCGTTGATTCGAAATTGCTCCTCACCCATCTCAATGTCCCAGACTACTGCATAAGAGTAAAATCCGACTAGAACACGTTTCCCATCAGGACTGAAGCAGGCATCATATACGTTCCCATAATTCAGCAGCTTAAATGGGCCTGAAATGCAATGACCGGTTTCAGAGTCGCAGACATACATGGTTTGGGGTGATATGGAAGCAAAGGTGCGTTCATCTGCCGAGAAGACCATATGCACCACACGATCCTTGTGGTATTCTGCAGTGAATACCACTGTTGGCCATTGACTGGGTTTCCCTTGAGTGATCGCAAGAGTGTTGGGAACCCTTGGACAGAACTTCCTGGCAACATGAGATTGCTCAGGTGCGAAGGGGAGTGCTGAGATGTAAACATGCGGAGCGCGCTGAGAGATCGGAATGATGAATGCAGAAACAAATCGAAGAGCATCATGGATGAACAATGTCAGCTCATGATCAGGGTTGAGGGACTGGCCAGCCGAAATCAGACGTATCGCAAAGAAAAGATCTGGAGACATACCTTCCATGTTGCAGCCCTTCTGAGGATCAAATATGCCTTATGAACATTACCCGTCAGGCTCATGACCTCCAACCAGAACAGTAGCTTCTCGTACATCACAAATTGCACTGCTACCATCATCTTCTCGTCGGATGGAGTCTGAGTAACATGGTCTACCCAGAACAGAGATGAATAGGAAATGAGAGGAGAGACGGTAGACTTGACATCTATATCCACATTATTGATGCTTGAAGAGTCCAAGTTACCCATATTGAAGCGCAGCTCCGATGACACCATAGCCTTCAAACACAGAATAGCAAGCTGACGTTCATGAAGTTCACGATCCCAGATACCAGAGAGCTTGTGTGATTGTTGTCGAAAGTAGACGGAAAGAAGAAAATCCTCAAACGACCGGTGATGGAAATGAAGGACAGGACCAGAGTCGAGGACTGACATGAGACCTTTTCGGATCAATCGCAATACATCTGAATCGCCAATCTTGACTCCAGGAAGCATCAGAAGCACATCGTCGCTGAGTGGCTGCTTGGCGAAAATCATTGCACCCATAACAGAGACGACCCCTTGGATCTCTTCTTCACAAATCCATGTGAATGCTGCTTCAACGACAGTGAGGTACACCGAGTACAACTCATCTAGCCCCTCTGTGTTGTCTCCCCGCTTCTTTGACTCGAGAATGCCAAGCCGTACCCTGGGATCCACTTCGAGGAAGTCGGCCACAGTCGTTGCCCATATAAAAATACCTGAAGCACGAGGGACCAGGCGATCGAGAGCCCTTTTGATCCATGCATCTCCCTCTCCCATTAATTCGAGTCGTGACTTGAGGAACACACGGATATCATGGGAAGTATCATCTCCTGGCTTAACATTGTTGCCAGAAGGAATATTGATATGGATGCTGATAGACTCGGGGAAGATTCGGCTCACATGGTCCTCTGGCCGGCTGGTGATAACTAGCTTAAACTTCTTCAAGTGATCAACTTGAGCCCAATGCTTAAGTGTATGCAGGAGACCCTTGTGATCATCCTTTCCAGATGAATCGTGCCCCTGACCACCACACTCGTCCAATGCATCTATCACAATCACCGGAAGCTCCTCATACGGAACAGTGTCACCCAACATGGATAATGGTACCTCGACGAGCGATTTGAAAAGCCGATCAATATCAGGTGAGTTGTGCCCTTGATTGCCCTGAGCTATGTGTTGTCGAAGGAAGGGGTACAGGCGAGCAAGATCACATGCGACAGTGCGCCAGAGGGCAATCGTGGTGACCGTAGATTGCGTGCGGTCGAATCGGAATGAGATTACATGGCGCTTCTGGTCTACTAGTCGATTGGCAATGCTAGCTGCCAAGGCAGATTTCCCAACGCCAGGGGATCCCCTTATCAAAATCATATTTGGGCCATCAACGTTCTTGATCTCGTCTTCAATCTCTTGTAAGATGATTGTGCGGGTGTCTTCCATACATGGTTTGCGCAGAGGGAGCCTATTCTCCTCGAGGGCTCGTATTAGATCATCCAGTTCCTTCTTTTTCGCAATCTCTGGTACAAAATTATGCGTCCCGTGGAAAGCTAAATGGAAAAGATAGACAACACACCTTGAAGGCTCTCGACACCGGCTTGCATAGCATGGACAGTTTCTGGTAGATAAATGACGCGTTAAGAGAGCTGGTCAGGAATCACAAACAGCCCACCTTGAACATTCGAAACGCCACCGACAATGGTGGCTGAAATCACAGTTCAGACAGATTGAACAATAAATATAGGCAGAGACCAAACCTTGTCCTATTCGGACCTCTACCATCAGATCTACCACAAATCTCTCCCTGAACTCATCCACATTCCTCCGTAACTCGATAGCTTTGTCCTTATGAGGTAAAACGAGAATGTGTTTGGCTGTGACCAACGAATCAGTCATCAATCCATCCCACACAGCAGAATACACACCTGACCAACTTTCCAGCCACTTCTCGATGAACTCTACTACTTCTCTCATCATTCTAGGGAATTCACTGATAGTGACACGCAACTCGTTTGAATTTGGAATGTCTTTGAGCTTGTCGAGCTGGCCAGCCAGGATTCTGATACTCTCCGCCATGTTTTTCATTTCTCTGTGAGATTCCTCTTGCGCTTTGAAATGCTGCCAAATTCATCAGTATCATCCATGCTCTAAAAAAAAGAGAACCAACTTGATATACGACATCAATACAAGAAACTACCGATTTTACTATAGAATTCAGCTGCTTCGAGTCAGCAAACGTGTGCGCGTGCCAGTCAACAATGATTTACTCCACCGATAGCCTTTCCGAACTCAATGAACATCGCACCCACATTACCTGTAGTACCGAGACGATCCATTATAGGCCTGAAATTGTTCAGGTCCTCGATCGTGCTCTTGATTCGCGCGTTCAGGGCTCTCAGGTTACATTTGTAAGCCTACAACTAAACTTGAGCAGGTAGTCTATATATTGACAGCAACCATAATAGCGTACCTTAGCGACAATCCAGAATTGTAATCCTGGAATTTCATTGGGGAGTTCAACCCTAAAACTTGCTGAAGTATTCTGAGTATATTTGAAGCAAAGGAGACAAAGATCAACCGACATTTGATTCCTTCATCTGTTTCGGATACGAGGTGATCCCATAGATCGTTGAACTTGATGCTGACTTGACACAGAGGACCATCCTCTGAGATACGGCCAAAACTGAAGATTTTCTGTCGCAAAGGATGCTTTTTGTGTATCTCGATATCCAGATCGCTTTCGTGTTTGAGAATACTGCATTGCATGGATGTAATGTTGAGCACTGCCTACGCGTGAGACGTTCAACCTACCATTTGCTTGTCAGCTTGAGGTGTTGCACTCCCTCAATATTCTCCTTGAGTTTCCCTTTAGTGTCTCGAAGGTGGCCAGGGCCATCTGCCTTGTCAGAGTGTTTGATGATCAACGAGTGTGGCAATTGATAATCGAGCTTCGTGATAAATTCTAAATGCAGTTCAGTCTACTGATAGATTGAGCCGATGAGAAAGAGTCATACGCACCGACAATTTGGATCGTTGGTACCATAGTAGTAGTTTCACTTGAGTTTGCCATTGATTCAACTTTGGGTGGAGGGAGGAAGAAACAATGTTGCGAAGGGGGATATGATGTTATAAGGTGGACCAGGCTGTAAAACCATCCAAAGCGGCTGTTACTGCCTCACCGATTGATCATAATTCTCCAGCCATATCAGAAGCATGGCGAGGTCACAAGTGCTCTGGCTTGCATCAGCCGTTCCCTTTCGGCTGACATAGTCTCCGGTTACAATTGGTTAACTCACTGCATCCGTCATAAAAAGCACGGGAGACCTCATGCCCTTGGGAGAGTATTGTCTTCAGTCGTCAAATGTTTCTCACCACTGCCCTGATGTTCGGATGTACTCAATCCAAATTGACTCTGAGTACCATGAAAATACAAACATTCCTGCCAGTCTCAGTATCAACCGTAAGGGAAGAGCTGTTTTATCGCATCGACCACAATCAATATTTTTAACTGCTAAATTAAAATAGGAAACAAAGGTAGCAGGTGTGATGGCAAAAATGAATATTTATTTCACACACCAAGCCCTTTGTGTTGTGTACTTGGGCAACGATTAAAGAGATCACATGACCATAAAAGAACCATCTCCAAGGCACATGATCCTAGAGAGAGTGTGTGTGTTCTGTATTTATATACCACAATAAGCAAACAGGTGCTAAGATGTGGTGGTGAGTTACATAGTGGTACACTACTGACTATACCCAAGCTACAGGGGTGAGCTACTAGAGTCATTCCAAATCAGTATCATGAGTCACTGTCAGGAATGTGGAACAGAGTTGGAGTTAGCTGTAAGGGCAACCGGAGCAGAGTAACTCCAGGAGAAACCTCAGTCTATAAATACACTCTCGAGTACATTACAACTCACTTCCAGAAGAAACCTGAGAGAATAGGATGAGGCTCCTGGAGGGGTATTCTATACTATATATATAAGTCTGCTTATCTCAGAATGTCCTAACAGTCAGGGTGGGGAGTGAGGGAGCTAACTAATTAAATATTAGGTGATGGTATTTAATTAGTGTAGGGTTGCTCCAGTGGATTGCTACTAGTGTATCAGAAGTGAAGTTTAGTGCAATGTCAGCAACTGACTCAAGAACCTTAAGTTAGGGTTGAACTCAAGATGGCTCTTCAGGGTTAGAAGAGAACTCAGTGGGGTTCTTGCTCAATTGCAGTCTACTATATATACAAGTATACTATTTTCTATTAGTTACCAGTTCAACTCCAGTCCATGTTCATTCTATTTATAGCTTATTTGTCATAGTTGAGGCAACTTATGACAGTACCCTCCTCTTAAATATAAGGGTGACTGGAGCAGAGTATCTCTAGGAGAATCCTCAGATAAATTAGAGTCTGGAATATAGTTATACTCACCTCTAGGAGAATCCTCAGAGATTAGAATAAGGCTCCTGGAGGGGTACTCTATACTATATATACACTTTGGCACTAGTACATTGTTATGATCATACCTTCTATATATTCTATCCTTGTACACCCTATGTTACAGTCCTCCTGTAATATACAGTCACATTGCCTCACACAAGGATGTCATTACCTTAGTTACACTGTTTACAAACAGTTCAAGCTCTTTGTAATAGTTTTCCAGAGCCCTTAGTTATAAGTTAGCATTTGTAAAAACCCATCTCAGCTTTGTTCTCCACTTAGTAAATTCCTCCTGAATCCATCACTTATTTGATCTCTCACTGAACCCACCTATTCTGCACCTCAAGAGAGAAAATGTAGAGATTGATCCAGCTAGCTGGCTGAGATCAAGTCAATATAGAATTATAGAGTCCCTACTTGACACCTTGTGTATGTCTCATATCTTTTTCATATTCTTTGATTTTCTTCTTCTTCTTTGGGGATGTTAATTATATTATGTATGATTCATCTATAAGGGATATCTACTTCTTATGTTCTCTTTCTTGTGATCCTCTTTCAACTTCTATTTCTTCTGTACCCTAAAAATCTATATAAAAGTAGTACTATGTCATGTATGTTCTACATTCTGAAACCTATTGTGCTTTTCCTATATCACCTCCTCTGTTAGCATAGAGTTGTGAGAACTCAGAGCTTTAACCAAGGTGGTTGTTCAAGAAGAACTCAATAAAGTTCTTTGCTGAATTGTCCTACTATTTATACAGATGCTTGTTGGTCTGTGCATCTATCTCCTGTGATCACATGACCTTGCCTAATAACTGTACATATCTTATATAAGCTTTCCCACACTATTTATATTCTTCTTGCATTGAACTCCTAGATATTATCTATTAGGTTGAGGAATGCATGGGAAATAGTTTCTTTCCTAGGGACTATCTTATAATACGGCCCCTTCTTCAAGTTTCCTTGTCCTAAGGAATGTTTCCACCAATTCCAATTTTTTTCCCATCTTCTTTCTCTCTGCCTATCATACTCTTTGTTTGACCATTCCCATAATATTTTTGCTGTAAATCTCCCTGGTAATCCTCTTGAGAATACTTTTTCATTGTCCTCTTTCTCCTGTCTTTTTATTTCTTTGGTCTCTTCTCTATAGTCCCTCTCAAACTCTTCTACTAGTTCCTTTGTGTTTTCCAAATTTTCTCTTTTTTTCCATGTATCCTCTTCTACTGTGTATTCTTTCCATTGTACCAAGAACTTCTTCTTCCCTCTTACCACCCTTTTATTCAGTATTTTCTCTACTTTGAACTCTTCTTCCCCTTCTATGATGACTGGCCTTGGAGGTATCTTTTTCTGCTCTTCCACCTGGAGCTGGTACAGGTGTACTCAACTTACGTTTACTATGGGATGGATTTTAATAGAGCTAGGCAATTCTAACTCTATAGCATTGCTCAAGACAATCCCTTTCACTTTATAGGGTCCTACAAAGCACTTTGTTAGTTTTTCTGATCTTCTTTCCTTTATTTGCTACTTTAAGTCCTTGGTACTTAGCAATACTAGATCCCCTACTCTGTACTCTTTTCCTTTACTCCTTTTTCTGTCTGTGAACCTTTTTATTTCCTTCTGTGCTTTCTTTAGTGCTGCTTTTGCTTTCTTTTGAATCCTCTTCATTCTCTCCACAAACCTTTCTGCTGCTTTATACTTTTTCTTCCTTTTCCCTTCAAAGCCCATTCTTGGGTTTTGACCATAATTAGTCTCAAATGGAGACACTTTTGTAGCCGAGTGTATTTTGTTATTGTAGGCAAATTCTGCTGTTCCCAACCAATCTGGCCACTATTCTTGTCTGTGGTCAATAAAAACCCTCAGATACTGTTCCAACTTCTGGTTCACCCTCTCCATCTGTCTATCTATCTGGGAGTAGTACACTGTTGATAGTTTTGTCTGTATGCCTAATAACTCATTTAGCTCTTTCATTATTCTGGCTATGAATTGCACTTCTCTATCTAATATAATACTTTCCAGAAGTCTGTGGAGTTTCTAGATGTAATCTCTAAACAATCTGGTCAGTCCTTCTGCTGATGTTTTTTCTGTAGTTGCTATGAAGTGTGCCATTTTACTGAATCAGTCGCATACTACTAAGATTGCATTGTATCCTCATGCTAGAGGCAACTTCATAATGAAGTCTGCCGAGATATGGCTTCATGGTTTCTCTGGGATTGCATTTGGCATGAGCTTTCCTGCTGGGGCTTTACTCCTGTTTTTGTACCATTGACAGGCATCGCATCCATCCACATATCTCCCTACTTCCTTTGTAACTCCTAGCCACCAGTAATTTCTTGTGACCAACTCTGTCATTTTCTATCTTCCTTCATGTCCTTCTACCAGTGTATTATAGTATAGGCATACTATTTCTCCTCTTAGTTCCCCTTTTAGTACATATATTCGTCCTTCCCTCATGACTACTCCTTCTTCTATTAACCACTCTTTGCCTCGAAGGTTTTTCATTCCTGCTTTCTTTAGTTCTTCTACTGCTTTTACTATTTTTTTGTCCTCTTCCTACACCTTCTTAATTCTTTCCCTTAGGTTCCTATCTTCCACTAGCATTTCTACTCCTCTTATCCACTCTAGCTTGATCAGTGTTCTATCTTTGTTATCCTTCTCCATTCCCTCCTGCCAGTCTACCCTTCAGCTTAGTCTATTAGCTTTATCTATGTTTTTTCCCAGAACATGCTTTAGGATGAAGTTGAACCATAGCAGGTACAAGGCCCACTGGGCTTGTCTCTGGTTCAGCTTTTGACTTGTTATAAAATACTGGAGGTTTTTATGGTTTGTCCAGATTTCAAACTCTTTCCTTGACCCTTCTAGGTAGTGCCTCCATGTTTCTAGACTCCAGATTACTGCCAACATCTCTTTGTTGTGAATTTTATAGTTTTGTTCTGTTGCATTCAGTGACTTAGAGATAAAGGCTACCAGCCTCTACTTTCTATCTTTATATTTTGTCAATAGCACTTCTCTTGTCATATAGTCTGATGCATCTGCTTCTACTCACATCTTCTTGTCCAGGTCTAGTACCACCAACACTGGTTCTGTTGTAAATGCCCTTTTTAGTTTTTTGAATGCCTTCTCCTGTTCCTTCTCCCATCTTCACTTTTCCTCTTTTCTCACTAACATATGTAGCAGTGCTGTAAGTTTTGCAAAATCTTTAATGAACTGCCTATAGTAGTTGGCAAGTCCTAGAAATTTTTATACCTCTTTTACATTTTTCAGTGTTGGTCAATTTAGGACCTCTTTCACCTTCCCCTTCTACATCTCCACCCCCTTTGGTCCTATTACCACTCCCAAGAATTCTACTTCCTTCACTTTCCACTAACACTTCTTTGGTTTTACAAAAAAATCATTCTCCTTGAGTTGCTTTAATACTTCTTTTACCACCTCATCATGTCCCTCCTCTGTCTCTGTTGCTATAATAATATGGTCTATGAAGGTAGCTGTATTCCCTTAGTTCATTATATCTTGGAACAGGTCATTCATTATTGTCTGGAAGATAGCAGGGGAGTTTGTGAGTCCAAAGTATATTATGATTGGTTCATAGGCCCCAATATGTGTTGTGAACACTGCCTTCCACTCATCTCCTTCTTTTATTCTGATATTGTTATACTCCCACCTTAGGTCTAGTTTTGTAAAAACCTTTTTACTGCCTATTCCATCCAAGATATTGGCAATCAGTGGTAATGGATACCCATTTTTGATGGTCTACTGGTTTACATGTCTATAATCCTGCACCATTTACCTCTTTCCATCTTTTTTGGCCACAAAGTGCACCAGCAATATCTGTGATGATTTTGATGGTTGGATGTACCCTTTCTGCAGTTGGTCCTCCATAAATGCTTGTACCTCCTTCCACTCTTTCTTCAACAATGAGTATACCTTTCCTTTCTTAGGTATGAAGCCCTCCTTTAGCTCTATCATATGGTCCTATGCCTTTTATACCAGCATTCTTTCTAATTCTGCTTTTCCAAATACTTTCTTCTACTTCCAAAACCTCTTTGGTACTAGTTCTTCTATTCCCTTCTCTTCCCTTGTTCTCCTAACCTCTTTTCCCTTTTCCTCCTGTTTCTTCCTTCTGTATATGGGTAGGCACCTTGTCATTTCCACTTCTCCTTTTACCTAATCTACCTCTGGATTATGGATGGCTAGCCAGAGCAATCCTAGTATCACTTCTGTTTTCTCTAAGTTACATACGTCCATCTTTACTTTTTCTATATGTTTCTTAAAGAACATGTTGCACTCCACCTAGTGCATGATTGCTCCTCCCACATTTACTGTTCTATTCATATTTCTCACCAACAGGGGGTTTTTTAGCTTCTCCAGCTTGAACCCCTTTCTTTTTGCAAATTGGGTATTCATGAATAACCCTGTTACCCCACTATTGAGTAATGCTTTAACTGCCATTCCTTTATAGTTTTCTAATTTTTCTAGTCCTATCTTCATCCACACTTCCCTTAACAGTTGTAGCATGTACTGCACATTTCTTACTCCCTCAGTGTTACTTTGAGCAGAAACTTTATTTTCCAATTTTTCTGGGTGCAATACACTGTACATATTTGAGAAGGCCAGCTAGGAGCTCACTGTTCTCCATTGTCTTTTGCTGACTCTTGTGGTGTTTCTACTATCCTTCCCTCTCTTCTTTTCCTTTGCCAACAGTTCTTGGCTATGTGGCCCTATTTCCTACATACATAGCATGTCCTGTCTCCTCTCCTTCCTCTATCAATATCCATTGTGTTGGGGTCTCTTCCTAGCCCCTATCCCCCTTGGTTACCTTATACTCCTTCTCTATAGTTTTGACTTTCTGCCCTCTACATGATTTGTCCCCCTCTGCCTTCATATGACCTTCCTCCAAAACTTCCCCATGGCTGTGCATTTCCCTGTAGGCATACCACATTCCTCCCTAACATTCTTTCTTCTGCTCTACTCTGTCTCTGATTTCTGTCCAATCTTACCACTCTCTCCTGCTACTCTTCTATTGTGCTTGGGGGGGTTTCTGTTTCTGCCAACTTCCTCCTCAATGCTCCACTTAACCTTCTCTTGAATTCCTCAATGAGGGGTCTCCCCTTGTAGCCACTTCCCCTTGCCATCTTTTTAAATTCTTGGATGTACTCATTGCAGGTTCTCCTCCTTTGTTCAATCACCCTCAACTGTTCTATTTTCCTTTCTCCCTCCCCTGTTTCTCTGAACTCATTCTTCATTTTTTGGAACAGTTCTTCCACTGTTTCCATCTCCAATTTTCCTTTTAACAACTCATCCAACAGATTGTCCTTCATGCCTCTGCTACTTCTTCTTGTATATAGGACAGCATCCAAGTCATCCTTGTTGTTTTTGGCTCCCCCGTCATCCTCATACTCAGATATAGGTGAGCCATGTTGATAAACATGCTTACTTCCTTTATCTTCCCATTGAATAAAGGAGGTTTAGCCATCTCCACTCTGGCTCCTCCATTTTGTTGTAGTAAAGTAGCCACCTGCTGCTGTAGGCCAATAATAAGGGTAAGAAGTTGCTTCTCTCTGGTGGATGGAGCTTGTGATACAGGGGCAGCAGATTGCCCTGTGGATTGTTGTTGTTGCTGTTGGTGAGACATGTGTAGCAGTGGTGATGATAATGATGGCAATGGTGATAATTCCTTGTAGGAGGATGAGTGGTCTTCTTTGTCTGAACTTATAGCTATCTACTAACTAGAAAGGGTAAAATGATATTATTCCTAAGAAGGGAATCTCTAAACTAGATAGGCCTTTAGAAGGTTACTGTTGTTTTCCTGCATAGACTGATCACAATGGACCAGTAGCACAGAGCTAATAGCAAAAGACTAGGTATAAGCCCACTCAATATGGAGGTCAGGTCTCAGGTCAGGACACAAGTTTTGTCCAGGCCATCTACCCACTGTCCCTAACTGACAGTGAAGTCCCCTTTACAGCTAGGGCCCACTTTCCAAGAAGCTTTTGAGCACTGTACTTGTTAGTGAGGATAAGGAGAGAGTAAGTAGGAATATAGGTGTTGAGGCTGCAAGATGCAGGGTCAACAATGGGTATCGAGTTCTTATATTAGCATGGAGTTATAAGGACTCAGAGCTTTAACTGAGGTGGTTGTTCAAGAAGAACTCAATAGAGTTCTTTGCTAGATTGTCCTACTATTTATACAGATACTTGTTAGTCTGTGTACCTATCTCCTGTAATCACATGACCTTGCCTAATAGCTGTATGTATCTTACATAAGCTTTCCCACACTATTTATATCCTTCTTGCATTAAACTCCTGGATATTATCTATTAGATTGAGGAATGCATGGGAAATAGTTTCCTTTCTAGGGACTATCTCATAACATCCTCTCTATCTAAGCATTCTCCTTAGAAGCTCTAGTAAATAATCCAGAAATTGTAACCTAGGTTGCACCTAAGAGGATTAGGTTATAACATATGTTCCTATCTCTATGTAAGAACTTAGACTGTGATGCCTTAGAACCATTCCTAGTCCAAGTTGACAAGGAGAACTCAATAGAGTTTCTATTTGATTCTGTACACTACTTATACAACTACTACATGGTCTGTGCACTACTTCCCCACACTTATCATATGACATCATTTATGTGACACTTTCCCACACTCCTTCCTTGTATAGTAAGTCCAAATAAGAAAAGAAAAAAAGGTAAAATAAAATAATAACTTAGTTGTTTTACCAAGTTATGACACTCTACAGTTCTAGTTGTCAGGGTCCAGAGTTTTAGGAGTAAGCTAAGGGTAATTAAATATTACATAGTAATATTTAATTTGTTGCAGGAGTTGCTCTGGAAAGTTAGTTTAGTGTCTCAGGGGTGGTGTTGGCATAAAGTCGTGAGGACTTAGAACTCAACCAAGATGGTTGTTTAGGAAGAACTCGATAGAGTTTCTTACTGGATTATTCTGCTACTTAAACAAATATCTGTTGGTCTGTGTACCTATCTTCCACAATCACATGACCCTGACTAATAACTATATATATCTTACATAAATATTCCCATACTATTTATATCCCTCTGGCATTGTAATCCTGGATGTTATCTACTAAGTTAAGGAATGCACAGGAAATAGTTTTTTTTCTAGGAACCATCTCATAACATGGACTCCCCTTCAAGTTTCCTTGTCTCAAGAAATGTTTCCATCAATTCCAATTTTCTTCCCATCTTCTCTCTCTCTGTCTCTCATATTCTTTATTTGACCATCTCTATAATATTTTTGCTGTAAATCTTCCCAGTAATTCCCTTAAGAATATTGTTATCAATAAGCAGTGAGTGCTCTTAGTGATCACCCCAGATGGATGTTCAGGAAGAACTCGATGGAGTTCTTCTATCAAATTGCACCCCTATTTATACTACTACTACAGTGGCTGTACCC
>Ga0153980_1000110_pt1 | contig 47442 bp, 41 predicted proteins | sample TSGA064MetaG_FD_104722 | JGI IMG/M metagenome (GOLD analysis project Ga0153980, IMG submission 104722) | Attine ant fungus gardens microbial communities from Georgia, USA - TSGA064 MetaG | ecosystem: Host-associated > Fungi > Mycelium > Unclassified | place: USA: Georgia, Magnolia Springs State... | reverse complement strand
CGTTTTTCGCTCACCTGCCTAGGTGGTGGAACTGGTAGACACGCAGGACTTAAAATCCTGTTCCCGTTAAGGGAGTGCGGGTTCGATTCCCGCCCTAGGTACAAGAAAGCTCATCAGTCGATGAGCTTTTCTTGTTTACGGCAACAGGTACAGTAAAAATCCATAAATCAGGCTTAAAAGGATAAGCTGTAGCATTCCAATCCGATATCTAAATAAGAGGAGAATTGAAACAGCGACCCAGAGTAATGCTTTCCAGTCCAAATCTGCCAAACCGAACGTTTTTGGAAACAAAATCCCCTGCCCCAGGTAAAAAGCTAAATTGACAATCACTCCTACTACCGAAGCGGTGACCAAGGAGAGAACATACTGGATAGCTTTATTTTTTTGAGAGCGTTCAATAAGCGGTGCACCGATAAAAATCAATGCAAAATTCGGCAAAAAAGTAAAGTAAGCTGTGGCTGCCAGACCTATCGTAGCCATTGCATAAGAGTGCTCAAAATGATTAAATCCAGCCATAAAACCCACATATGCCAACACGATCACCAATGGCCCCGGCGTTGTTTCGGCTAATGCAAAACCGTCTATCATCTGCGTCTTTGTCAGCCAGAGAAATTTTTCCGTAACCAAATTTGCGACATAGGGAATAACAGTATAGGATCCCCCGATTGTAAAGTACGCCGATTTTGTAAACAAGAAAGATAGATCTTTCCAAAATGTAGCATCGGGCATAAACAGGTATAGCGCCATGAATGGGCCCAACCACAATAGAAAAAATGCAAGAAACTGAACACAAATCTTACGTACGGAAATTGACGGTACTGTCTCCAGGGAATTGACGTGATAAAACCGCTCTTTATCTAACTCCTCTTCCTGTTCAGATTTAGCCCTATCCTTTTTGGGTTTTAAGAAATAAAGTAAGAATCCCAAAACAATAACCCCCAAAATAATCCAGGGCATTGGAACTTTGGCAAAATAAGAAAGTAGAAAAGCAAGCAAAGCGGCGATATAATGCAATGTACCCAATAAGGACTTCTGCCCCACTTTGTAAGTCGCGAAAAGTATAATCGCCAGCACTGCGGGTTTTAAGCCTGAGAATAATGCAAATAGAAATGCAGAATTGCCAAAGTATACATACACCAGACTAAGTCCCAATATGATACACAGAGAAGGCAATATAAAAAACAGTCCCGCCAGTACCCCACCCTTTAGGCCATGTAATTTCCAACCAAGATAAATGGTCAATTGATGTGCTTCAGGTCCCGGCAGTAGCATGCAGGCATTCAGCGCCCGAAAAAATTTTTTGCTGCTTACCCATTTTTTTTTGTCCACCAGAAAATCATGCATAATTGTTATATGCCCTGTCGTCCCACCAAAACTTATCCAGCCCAGGATAAACCAAAACCGGAGTGCCTCCCGAAAATTAGGTTTAAACACTTCATTTCTCTCAATAGCAGTATCTCGTTCCAAATTTGATTTATATTTATATTCTGATCATTATAATTGTAAAGATAAGGGGATGAGCTACCCAATTAAGCCCACTAAAGGAGCTAGGGATCTTCCAGTTAAGGCATAAAAAAAGCGATATATTTATAAAATATCTCGCTTTTCATTCAGGAGAAAGATCCTGATAATTTTATTTTTTATCCAAGATGGTTACCTCTACTCTTCGATTTTTTTGACGTCCTTCCGGTGTCTTGTTATCACCAACAGGATTTGACTGGCCAAAACCTTTTGCTGTAATACGAGACTCCTGTACACCCGAATCTACCAAGAATTTCTTTACTGACGCAGCACGTTTATCAGAAAGCCATTGGTTATACTCGACCGTACCGGTAGCATCGGTATAGCCGTCAACTTTAATTTTATTGTTGTTCTCTTTAAGGATTACAGCCAGCTTACTTACTTCGGTCTTTGCCTTTTCAGATAAATAGGAAGAATTTGTTGGGAACAATAGATCCGACGAAATACTGAATTTAATTCCCTCGTCAGTCCTTTTCGCATCATTAAAGTCCTTTTTCACATTTTTCAAACCATCATCAGTTCCATCTTTTGTGACAACAGCTCCAGGATTTACTACAATAGCCTGTTGTTTACAAGAAAATAATGACAAACCTGCGCATACGGCCAATAGTCCCAAATTAATTTTTCTAAGCATCGTTTTTAACGTATTTATTGTCGATTTAAGCAGGGTAAATATAAGGAAAAAAGTCCAAAAAAGGAGCTCCTTTCCATTCATCAGATCGTAACAAATCTATTTCTTCAAATATACCATATCCAATGTCTTTTTAATTTCAGGAATCTGCTCGTATAGCTTCCAGATCATCCCTGAATTGGCATTTTCAATCATTACAGCTATCGTAGCCTGATTTCTTGCCCGGTAACTTTCAGAAACATCATTATTTTTAAGATCGATCCAGGCTCTGAATCCATATTGTGTGAACAGGACATCTGCATACTCCTCATAAAATTTACGCAAAGCTTTCAAACCGATTTCCTTTTCGAATGGATAGGAAGCTATTGAGATGGCCGGATTGACAAAATATCCCTGGTTAGCGTTACCGGTTTGCTCAACACCCCAGATGTCCGTAAATCTTGTTCCGATATTCAACTCATTATCTCTCCGTTTATAGGCCAGTATGTAGTCTGAGAGGTACTTTTTATAGTCCACAAAATTATCCACCTTCCCTTTCGGATTCATGATCAAAAATGGTCTATAAACAGACATCAATGATTCTGTCAGATTACCTCCAGCAATACTTTTAGCAAAAATAACCTTATCGTCAGAATAAATGGAAACAGGCGAATTCCCCGTATTACCGATCAGGGGATTGTTACTTATTGCTTGCGCAAGAGAATCATTCAACCTTGTCTTTATCTCTGGTACCAAAGCACTTAATTCATCACTAAAGTCTATTCCATCCGAATGTTTGGTTGCAAATCCATTTGTATAAGCCGAAGCCGCCAAAGGATGCGTTGGAGACGACATAGCCAGCACATAAGTACTTAGGCTCTCATTGAATCCACCCAATGAACGGGATCTTGCCGTACTATCTATAGGTGACCATTTGTTCCAAAGAACATCCGCATTACTTCGATCCGTAAAATATTTCCAGTTTATCCTTTCCCATAATTTGGTGATTGATTTCCGCAAGGATTGCTCCTCCGAGTCATCTTTGCTGAAGTATTCACGGGCGATCAATAACGACTCCATCAAATGTGAAGTTCCCCTAACATCATAAGTCGGTACAGAATCACGGTAGTAAGGCACCCCCAGTCTCCCATCATAGAAAGCAGTAAATACACCCTGATGATTTTGAGCTGCGCTCAAAAATTTCACCATCCGTGTCATCCGTGCCAACAAAGCCTGTCTGGACATTATTTGGTTTTCGGCAGCAACAAGCAAACCCAGGATGGCATAGCCCGTTTCATTTGTTGAGACAATAGCCTGACGATTTCCACGATCAGGAAGATACATCCCACTGTTTACATCATAGTTATCAATAAAATAATTGACGTGCGCATTGCGAATAAAACTTAACATTTCGGCATCAGTTCCCTTTTTCGTCTGTATTTCCTTTACATCTGAAAATGGAGATTCTACGTAGTTGTAATCCACCCAGGCTATTTTATAATAATAACTCTTATTATATTCGTTCACCCGGTCGAGACATTTCTGCACATAGATCGGTAAGACTGCTATTGGCTGATAATTCAGCTTATCTTCCGATCTATAAATTTTCACGTAGCGAATACTCGGAGTTAATGGCAATTGCCATACAAGTTCAACCTGTTTGTCCACAGCACCTATTTTAGACAAAATAGCAGCCGATGATAGCTTAACTTTTGGGTAGTTTTTTGGGAGGAACTCGATTTGATCTATAAAAAGCTGATGCGTAATTGTACCGGTACCATTTTGTTCCAGTAACAATGAAGACACAGCCTTTCCAGTGGCAATTCCTTCAAATTTTGACAGGGGTATAGAAACATTGAGCCAGGTATCATACGCAAAGTCATCTATGTAATGACTAATGTCCAATGCACTACTACGCACATCATTTTGTTGCAGGGCAACTTTAGGTAGCTGTCCCTTTTCAGTATTACTTTGGATGAACAATTTAAAGGTCAAATGATCATCCTTGGCAATCATATACTGAAATTTCTGTTTATCATTTAATATACAGGCTTCCCATTTTCCATTTGGCGAAGAAACGTAACGTAGGGAAAGTGAATTCCCCGGAGTAAAAAACAAGCTATCTGAAACCGGAAGGCTGTGATTCACATTTTGTATCCAGGACTCACCAGTATAATGTGCCATGCTTTTCGCATAACTTCCATTGATTATACTATTATCAAACAGTACCTCCGGATAGCTTTCCGATTGGGCAAGTATAGGCGAAATCAACAGAAAAAGAAAGTAAAAGTATTTTTTCAGCATAAGTCAACATTTTTCACAGGCTTACAATCAAAAACTAAGCCACCACAATGATTATAACGCAAATGTAACAAAGGATTTCCAATGATATTGTATGCTCAAATTTTAATTTCGGAAAAAATGCGCTAAATTAGCCCCCTGAATATTTTCATAAAATAGATATATGAAAACCACTTTTGATTTTGAAAAGCCAATTGCAGATTTGCAATTGCAGATTGAAAAGGTAACACAAGTTGCCGAAAAAACTCAAGTTGATATGAGCGCAACCGTTCGTGAACTTGAGGAAAAACTTGCTTCTACGGAAAAAGAAATATACAGCAATTTAACAGGATGGCAGAATGTTCAAATGTCACGTCATCCGGATCGTCCACAGACCTATGATTATATCGAAGCAATCTGCGATGAGTTTATCGAATTGCATGGTGATCGTACGGTAAAAGATGACAAGGCGATTGTAGGCGGCATGGCCTCCATCGATGGCAATCCTGTTATGATCATTGGCCATCAAAAAGGTAAAAACACCAAAGAGCGTCAATACCATAATTTTGGTATGGCCAATCCGGAAGGTTACCGTAAAGCATTGCGCTTGATGAAAATGGCTGAAAAGTTCAATAAGCCAGTCATTACATTAATCGACACTATGGGTGCTTACCCAGGTTTAGAAGCTGAAGAGCGTGGACAAGGTGAAGCTATTGCGCGCAACCTTATGGAAATGGCAGTACTTAAAGTTCCTATCATCTGTGTGGTCATAGGTGAAGGTGCTTCGGGTGGGGCCTTGGGTATCGGAGTAGGTAATCGTGTATATATGATGGAACATACCTGGTATTCCGTTATTTCGCCAGAATCTTGCTCTTCGATTTTATGGAGAAGCTGGGATCACAAGGAAAAAGCAGCGGAAGCTTTAAAATTAACTTCCAGTGATATGTTAGGTAATGGATTAATAGATGGTATTATCCCTGAGCCATTGGGCGGTGCTCATCAGGATCCAGCACAGGCAGCGGCTAATCTGAAACAGCAATTATTGAAAGATCTAGCTGAATTGACAGCAAAAGACAGCGATACATTGATCAAAGAACGCATTGACAAATTCAGCAATATGGGCGTTGTGACAGAATAATGTGACTTGCTCTATTTCTCAAAATAAAAAAAGTCGGCAGCAGTTGCCGACTTTTTTTATTTTTACCGCCCTTGTTTTTCAAAAAAAAAGAATAATACCAACACAAAATCGCTCGATTTACAATTAAATTCCATTCAATTCAATCAAAAAACCGTCCGTTATAGAAAAATAAAGGCGTAATTTATAAACTGTTACAAAATATTCAAATAAAAAGAACAAAAACATTTGGACACAATCACATCTTTTTATACCTTTGCATCACTTTCAAAAACAGAAAGGATTCCGTAGCTCAGCTGGTAGAGCAATACACTTTTAATGTATGGGTCCTGGGTTCGAATCCCAGCGGGATCACAAACAAAAAGCTAATCGCAAGATTAGCTTTTTTTGTTTAGGGATTAGGATCCCCTCCCTCATGAACTGTTTTTAATCATGTGTCAAAACCACCTCCAAAAACTTAATGGCCTCCGCCCCTACAATATTTTTCACATGAAGTTCCACCGATTGCTTTCCGACGGGCAGATCTATTTGTCCGAGCATAAGGGAGTTTCCGTAGCCACTTTTAGGTGATGCTGGATCAATCGTGAAGTTGATTTCTTTTCCGGCTATTTTTAAAACCATCTCCCCGCCTGTATTTTCCACATCCTTGACATAGCGTACCGAGACTTTAAACCGTGCCGGCTTCAACACATTGATATTCCATCCAAGATACTGATTGCTATTTTTCCATCCGGACACATAGTAACGGTCCCGTTTTCCATCTCCAAATTTCATCGGATCCCCATATTGTTTTGCATAGAAAGACAGTAAACGATTTTCAGTGACACGTGCATCAACATAAATCAGATCATTGGATTCAGGCGCGTTTATATCCTGCTTTAACTGGACAACAAGAACTTCATCCGCCGGATCATCCCCTATTTGATCCAATGGGATATGGAGTCCGGTGGCATCTGAAATATAGTCTTTGATTCTTCTCTTTGAAGACAGCAGAGAAATGGATTTAACCGCCATTGTAAGTCCGCCAACAGTCAATTTCTCTCCTTTCGGCTTTTTAAAGACATGCAAATACAGCGTACTGTTTCTTTTTGTGATCACTCCCCATTGTTGGCGCGGTAAGGGCGAAGGTACTACATCGATGACACTTTCCTTATTCTTTGCCATCCATTTGGCTATTCCTTTCAAAATAGTCATATCAGGCGCATCAATGCTACCAACACCATTCGGGCCAATATTCATTAGGATATTTCCGCCCATAGCGGTCGCTTTGGCCAACAATTGTATAAAATGTGCTGCTGGTTTGTAGTTTTTATCCGTCGAGGAATAGCCATACGAATCATTCGTCGTGGGAATAGCCTCCCAATAAGCTCCCGCAGGGACGGGATAAAACTCTTCCGGTCGATCAGCAGTATTCAAATAATCGCCATAATTCCGGTCACCTGTACGCGCTAACCGTCCATTGACAACGATAGCGGGGTCAGTATCCCAGATTGCTTGCAGAATTCTTAAATTTTCGGACAAAGGCAGCTTATGTGGTGTATCGAACCAGAGTACATCGGGGTGGTACCTATGGATCAGCTCTTTTATTTGTGGAATCGCCTTTTCATCGACATAGCGTTTTGCTTTAGGCAACCATTCCGGATGACCGTCAAACCAATTCGCTCCCCCCAGTAGTTTATCTCCGCCCGGGTTATTATAATCCCAGTCATTTCCCGGTGCATCGGGATGCTCCCAGTCAAATGCATGTGAATAATAAAATCCGAATAACAAACCATGTTTATGACAAGCTTGCGCTAGTTGCATCAATGGATCCTCTTTTAATGCAGTACTCTTTATCGAATAAGCACTAGCATATTGTGATGGATACATTGCAAAGCCATCATGATGTTTCGCTGTGATTATAAAATACTTCATACCGGCATTTTTCGCCAAGATTATCCATTCTTCAGCATTAAACTTTTCGGGATTAAATCTGGCGGCAGAATCCAGGTATTCCTGACGGGGAATTTGCATGACACGCATGAGATGCTCGGCATATCCCCCTCCTTTTTTCCCCTTCCACACATTACCATATTGCGAATAAACACCCCAGTGCACAAACATACCAAAGGTTGCCTTTTTCCATTTCTGAACACGCCGTTTTTGTCCTTTTGCAGATTGCTTCCACCAGCCTGTCTCCGCAGCCGATATCGCAAGACTGTCCCTTGCCGTAGGATCATTAAACATTGCTGCGGCTTCGTTTCCCCTATTGGCATTTTTAACCTGCCCTACGGCCGCTATTGCAGCCGCTGAAAGCACTAAAACAAGGCAATATCTGGTATTGATCATAAGTTTCGATATCATAATTGTTTCTTTAAGCCGAACGCAAGCACGAAGGGGCACATGGTCCAACTGTAAATAATGTATACTATTTTCAAAAATAGCTTAAAACGAAAGGAATAAGGTGTAATTTTTGTTCATTTTAGGGTAATGGTGCGGAAGTCAAAAAAAAATAAAACCTATCCAGCCATGCACTGTTTATCTTATATTATAAACTTAAGGACACATGAGCAATTCATCAGATTATTGGCATGTTCAAATAGGATCAACAGTCAATACCAGTGAAATCTATATCGAAGTCACCAAAGACGGTCCGTATATTTTACACGGGCAAGTACCCTTTCATCTGCAATACATCATTCCGGATCGTGGGGGTGTCTCCAGATCCTATGAAAATGGTGAATCTTTCAAACTTGACCCCGAGACCTATCTATGCCGTTGTGGACTGTCTAAAAACAAACCCTATTGTGATAACTCCCACATGCAGGCGAGATCCTCTGGCGTCGATCTGACGGACAGGGCCACCCTACACGATTCACTGCAGACGGCGGAGATTATAGAAGGACCAGTATTCTCCCTCAGTGACGACGAAAAATTATGTGCCTTTGCACGTTTCTGTGATCAGGGAAGAAGAATCTGGAATGACATAAATTATAGCGATGAACAATCGCTAACAGGCGCCGTCAATATGGCACATTCCTGCCCCAGTGGACGGTTGCTTGTGTGGAACCAGAACAATACGCCCGTCGAAGAAAATACGGGAGCTGAGATAGGACTCATTGAAGATGTATTGAATCAGTGCAGCGGCCCCATAGCGCTTTGGGGAGGAATTCCGGTCAAAAGCAGTAATGGCAAGTATTACGAAGTACGAAACCGTCAGACCCTTTGCCGTTGTGGACAATCGGCCAACAAGCCATTTTGCGATGGTACACATGCTTCCATGGAATTTCAGGATGGGCTCAGCAAATACACACAAAAATAGTATCTTAACGTTTACTGTTCCCAAAATGCCCCCTCTTTGGCGTATTTTTATTCCAAGGAAATACAAGCAATCGGTATTTATACAATATTTGTCTAAAATTTATTTTAAAATCATGGAAAAGCTAACTGCAAAAGCAAGTATTCAGATTCAAAAACCTATCCATGAAGTTTTTGAAGCCATCATTGATCCGAATAAAATAAATCATTATTTTATTAAGTCCGCAACTGGACGATTGGAGGCCGGAAAAACCGTAGAATGGACTTTCCCCGAATTCCCTGACAGTTTTCCCGTAACCGGAAAAACAATTCACCCGAACAGCTATATTTCGTTTGACTGGAGCGGTGGAATCACCAACCAGCTGGTTGAAATCAACCTGTCTTCATTCGGGGAAGATTCTACCGTCGTCAAAATTACAGAACACGAAATGAACAACGATCAAGATGGCATTTTGATCATGATGCGACAAACGGAAGGATGGGCAAACTTTTTGGCTTGCATGAAGGCTTATCTCGAATATAATATCAACCTTCGGAAAAATGCATTTGATTTTATGTTTTAACAGCAATTAGGAAATGGCAGTAAATAAAACTTCCTATATCAAAAAAAAAGTCAATGACTTTATACAGGAAATACCGGATGTACAAAAAAGAGAAGACAGCATCCAGCTTATCCATCTGATGCATACCGTCTCACATGAAGTCCCAAAGATGTTTGGAGAATCCATCATTGGCTTCGGACAGTACCATTATAAATACGCGAGCGGGCACGAAGGTTATGCCCCTTTGATAGGCTTCAGCCCCCGAAAAGCGGCAATCTCGCTTTATGTGTATACCGGACTCGACGAACATAGGCCACTGGTGGAAAAATTAGGTAAATTCAAACAAGGAAAAGCCTGTATTTACATTAAAAAACTAAGTGACATCAATACGGATCATCTGACTACATTAATGCAGCAGACTATCCAATTTTTATCAACAAAATACACCCGGATCAAGGATAAGGAATAATAGTATGACAAGCAGCATTTCAACAATTGACGCGTATATAAACCAATTCGAGGGGGATAAGAAAACATATCTCATCCAAGTCTACAAACTTATTGCCGGGATGGTGCCCATGAATAAGCAGCATCTCGGAATATACCCCGGGCCGGACGCCATTGAGCATTTTGCTTCTCGACTCAAGGCTTTCAAAACAACAAAAGGAGCCATTCAGATCCCGATAGACCAACCCGTACCCGAAAAAATCATCCGGGATATCGTTGCATTTAATATCGAAAAACTCAAAGATAAACAAGGCCCCAACTGGCATAAAAACCGTGGAAATTGGCTGGAAGCAGAAGAGATGATGCAACAGATCATGTTAAAAACCACACTGAAAAAAGAATTCAAATGGGGAAGTGACGTTTATACACACAAGGGAAAGAACGTTATCGGATGGGGAGGTTTCAAAAACTTTTTCTCCCTCTGGTTCTATAACGGCGTATTTTTAGAAGATAAGGAAAACGTTCTTATCAGTGCTTCAGAAGGAAAAACAAAAGCACTTCGCCAATGGCGTTTCAATGATGTCAGCGAGATGGACAGCACCAAAATTGAAGCTTTCATCCAAGAATCTATTCGAACTGTTGACGAAGGAAAAGAAATTAAACCAGCTAAAAGTGAAGTTATTCCCCCATCGGGACTGTTACTGGAAGCTCTTCGTTCAGACGAGGCATTTCATGATCATTTCAATGCTTTAACTCCCGGAAAGCAAAAAGAATATATCCAATATATTGACGAAGCTAAACAGGAAAAAACCAAATTATCCCGCCTGGAAAAAATCAGACCGATGATTATTGCCAACAAAGGATTAAATTATAAATATAAATAATGAATTTCAACCAAAAATAGACGCTCATGGAAAATTCAGTTATACCGTCGATCTGGTTTGATCAAAATGCGAAGGAGGCTTTTGATCTATACTGTCAGACCTTTCCAAACAGCCGTGTAACCGGCAACTCCCCGATCGTTGTCGAGGCTCAGCTCAATGGCATAAAATTTATCGGGATCAACGGCGGTCCGATGTTTAAACCCAACCCATCCATTTCATTTATGGTGATCTGCGAATCAAAAGAAGAGGTTGATCGCATCTGGAATGTATTTTCAGCAGGCGGAAACACATTAATGCCCTTAGACAGCTACCCTTGGAGTCCTTACTATGGCTGGATAGCGGACAAATATGGTGTAAACTGGCAATTATACCAAGGCAAGGTCAGCGATACGAATCAGCAAGCGATTGTCCCGACCCTAATGTATTGTGGGCCCCAACAGGGTAAATGTGAAGCCGCGTTAAAGTTTTATGGAGATCTGTTCAAAGACTTTCGTAGCAACGGTATCATGCGTTATGCAACAGGTGAATACGAGGGTTTGATTCAGCATACACAATTCCTCGTCAATGGATTCACACTAATGGCAATGGATAGTGGCGTCACGCAGAATTTTACTTTTAATGAAGGAATTTCTCTTACCGTCTTATGCAAAGATCAGACAGAAATTGACTATTATTGGAATAACATTACAGCAAGGGGGCAGGAAAGCATGTGTGGTTGGTGTAAGGATGAATTTGGTGTAAGCTGGCAAATTGTACCTGCCCAGATTGCCACATATCTTCAAAATCCCGGAGCCGGAGAAGCGCTGATGAAGATGAAAAAAATCATTATAAAAGATTTAATAGGGTAAGCTTGTCAGCCGATAACCAATCGCTTATGCTTATAAGGTGCATAAAAAAAGGGGATAACGATCATCCCCTTTTCGATATCAGCTAAGCATTGACCTGCAATGCCAGTGCATATAATTTCATTTGTTTGATCATCGACAATAAACCGTTAGCACGGGTCGGCGACAAATGCTCTTTTAAGCCTATTTCATCAACGAAATACAGGTCTGCATCAACAATTTCTTTTGCTGTATGTCCCGATAGCACTTTGACCATCAGACTCACTAATCCTTTGGTGATAATTGCATCACTATCCGCCGTGAAATATACTTTTCCGTCTTTAACCTCAGGATACAGCCATACTTTGGACTGGCAGCCTTTAATAATATATTCATCTGTCTTATATTGCTCATCAATTAAAGGAACCTCTTTCCCAAGCTGAATGATGTACTCGTATTTTTCCATCCAATCGGTAAAGAAAGCGAAATCCTCAATTAATTCATTTTGTATTTCATTAATTATCATAACCATTTTTATTACACCAACATATTGACAGCACGTTGAATACCTGCCACCAAGATATCTATTTCTTCTTTTGTATTGTAAAGTGCCAATGAAGCCCGGATTGTTCCCGGTATACCAAACCGGTCCATCACAGGCTGTGCACAGTGGTGACCGGTTCGCACCGCTATTCCCAATTTATCCAAAATTACACCTACATCATAGGGGTGTGTACCTTCGATAATGAATGAAATGACGGAACATTTTTGGTCGGCGGTGCCAATAAATTTCATCCCGGGAATCTGAGCCAATTTTTCCAAGGTATAGTCCAACAGCTCATGCTCATAAGCTTCGATATTCTTTAAGCCGATTGAATTGATATAGTCAATAGCTTCATTTAAACAGATTCCAGCTTCAATATTAGGTGTTCCAGCTTCAAATTTAAAAGGCAATTCATTATAAGTAGTCTTTTCAAAAGTCACCTCTTTAATCATATCACCACCACCCTGATAAGGAGGCATTGCATTCAATAACTCTTCCTTACCATACAACACGCCGACACCTGTCGGTCCGTACATTTTATGTCCAGAAAACGCCAAAAAATCAACATCAAGATCCTGAACATCCACTTGAATATGCTGGACAGCTTGTGCCGCGTCAACCAGGACAACCACTCCTTTGTCATGTGCGATCGAGATCATCTCCTTCACCGGGTTGATCGTTCCCAATGCATTGGAGACGTAGGTTACGGCAACTAGCTTGGTCTTTTCATTGAATAAATTTTGGTAAGCTTCCATATCAAGCTCCCCTTTGTCATTCATAGGAATAACACGGATTTTACATCCTTTCTCATCGCAGAGCATCTGCCAGGGAACAATATTGGAATGGTGTTCCATCGCAGAAATGATGATCTCATCCCCCGCATGGATAAATGCCCTTCCATAACAAGTCGCTACCAGATTGATACTATCAGTCGTACCCTTGGTAATGATCACTTGTTTATCTTCGGGGGCATTGATAAAAGATTGAAGCTTTTTACGGGTAACCTCAAAAGCATCCGTTGATATCTGGCTCAGGTAGTGAACACCCCGGTGCACATTACTGTTCATATCCGTATAATAATGTGCAATGGCATCGATTACTGCCGTGGGCTTTTGTGTCGTCGCACCGTTATCCAGATAAACCAAAGGTTTGCCATTCACCTCTCTTTTTAGAATAGGAAAATCTGCACGTATTTTATCTATATTATATGTTTCCAAAGTCGTCTCCATAATTCATACAAAGTTAATAGTATTTTATCGAATACGGGCTGAGCAATCTGTTTTTTATGTCATTATCAACTACCCATGCTGCCTGTCCACCGCTATATAACGTGGCTCAATCCGGTTAAAGAAGCAACTTTTATTCCCTTTTACCATTTTAAACAATTCTATCTTGCTTTTATAATTTATTGACGCTATTTATTTACCTTTGTAATGATATGCAAGAATTACCTCTAAATTTACCAGAAGGCTCACGTAAAGAAGTGATGGCCTACTTGGAGCCTTTCATGTTAAATGAAATGAGCGAATACCTGAAGCCTGTAGAAGAAATGTGGCAACCCGCTGATTTCCTTCCAGACGCTTCTAGGGATACGTTTTTTGAGGAAATAAGAGATTTACAGGAAAGTGCCAAAGAACTCTCCTATGATTTAGTTGCTGTATTGATTGGTGATACAATTACCGAAGAAGCCCTTCCGACCTACGAATCCTGGTTGACTATGGTCGAAGATGTCGATAAAAATGAACAAGGTGGATGGATGAAATGGGTGCGTGCCTGGACTGCCGAAGAAAACCGCCATGGGGATTTATTGAATAAGTATCTTTACTTATCTGGCAGAATAGATATGCGTCAGTTTGAGATGTCTACACAATATCTAATACAAGATGGTTTTGATATCGGGACAGGTGCTGATCCTTACCGTAACTTTATCTATACCTCATTCCAGGAACTTGCCACCAATGTATCCCACCGTCGGGTATCGGGGCTTTCCAAAAAAAGTGGTGATAAGCTTCTAGCGAAGATGTGTGGTGTCATTGCATCGGATGAAGCACGTCACGCCAAGGCCTATATGTCGTTCATATCAAAAGCCCTGACGGTAGACCCTAGCGAAGTGATGATAGCTTTTGAAGATATGATGCGTAAGAAAATCGTGATGCCGGCACAGTTTTTAAGAGAAGCAGGCGAACCTCAGGGTGATGCCTTTGCCCATTTTTCAGATGCTGCACAGCGATTAGGCGTATATACCGCTTTAGATTATGTTGATATCTTGAAAGAACTTAATAATGAATGGCAGATTGATCAAGTCTCAGGACTAAATGATCAGGGAGAAAAAGCAAGAGACTATCTCCTAAAATTACCTGACCGTCTGGCAAGATTAGCAGATCGCATGAAGGTTCCCGAAAAAGAATATAAATTCAAATGGATATACGGATAAACAGAAAAGCTTGATTAGGAATAATCAGGCTTTTTGTTTACTACTTCCTTCCAAAATTTCTGCAATAACCTTATTCTTCTATACCTAAGGTCTTATATATACGCTAAGAAAATTAGAAATCTTAATACAGAATCAGTAGACTTCCCCTAATGTCCACACTATTTTGAAATTTCTATTTGCACATAGACCCTATACCATTATACAACAAAATATAAATAATAAAATTTATTACTTATAAATCTGTTACGAATAAGCTGATATAAGACACATACGTTAATTTCTTGAACTGAGTCCGAGTACCACGCATGATTCGACTATACTTCGGGACATATTCGGCCCTCCTCCAACCCTGAAAGCAGGTAAGAGCGACTTGTTACTGCTGTCTTTGGGTGGTGAATCCGTGTTATACTCGGACTCACCACGGACTCACCACGCTCTCATCACTGTAACACCTCAAAGCTGATACGACTATGTCCCGAAGCAGATACGAATCACCACCGTAGGAATGGCGGACTTTAAAGAATCAGAAATTATTTCACATTTCCCATTAATTTTCGCACAAGAGGCGACAATGCGATGAGTATCACACCCGCGATTAAAGAATACAGGCCCAATTGCTTATAACTTTCGGTGTATGTCACTAGGTTATCTGCTAAGGAATTTCCCTCTTTTGCTTCAGCCATACTTGCGCCGATCAGTCCAGCAACATATTGTCCATAGGCGCTCGCCAGAAACCACATCCCCATCATAATGCCCTGCAACCTTGCGGGAGATAGTTTCGTCATAATAGACAGTCCGATTGGTGAGAGACATAGCTCCCCGACAGTAATCACTAACAGTGCAAGCGTGAAGATATCCAATGAGGTCATACCATCATGGGCAAAAAGACGCGTAGCAAAAAGCACGTAGTATCCTAGCCCCAAGAAAACAAAGCCCAATCCAAACTTGATAATGGTATTCGGTTCAAGTTTACGTTTTCCCAACCAGATCCAGAATAGACCAAACAATGGTGCCAGGGCAATAATAAATAAAGCTCCACCAGAATTATTAACCCCATTTGGGTCAAGTGTTACAGCTCCAAGTAAAGAGTCATTCAGGTGCTTAGCAGCGAATATGCTCAGTGAACCGCCACTCTGTTCATATATCCCCCAAAAGATAATGGAAAACAGAATAAATACCAGCGCAGCAATTAATTTGTTTCGTTCTTCTTTCGTTACTTTTGACATTTCATAGAACAGATACAACAACGTCAGTGGTCCGATGGTATACATAAAATAGTCGGTATACTGCGTTTTTGATACCATGATCTGAATAACGGGTATAAAGATCAAGGTTAGGGCATATACTGCATATTCCACCCATTTTGGCAGAGCTTTGGTCTTAACGATTGCCTCAGGATCCCCCGGTTGAAGGCCGATAGGCCCCAAATGCCTTTTGGTAAAGTGAAAATTAATTAAACTCGCCAACATCCCCACTGCAGCTAAACCAAAAGCGACATTCCAACGGTGGCCTTCAGAGATTAGGGAGGTCAGCATATATCCTTTACCAATAGCGACACAAACATAGCCCCCCAAAAATGCGCCTAAATTTATTCCGGCATAGAACAGCGAGAAACCACCATCACGACGACTATCCCCATCCCGATAGAGCTCTCCCACCATAGTAGAAATATTAGGTTTAAAGAAACCGGTCCCAATAATAATAAATGAAAGTCCAAAAAAGAAATATTGATGTGGATCTGCTGCAAGGAAAAGACTCCCTACGATCATCAATAAACCGCCCCAAAATAATGATTTTCTAAAACCTAAGATCTTATCGGCAAAAAGACCACCGATAAATGTAAAAGCATAGACAAATGCCTGGGTAGCCCCATACTGTAAATTCGCCTCTTTCTCCGCAAAGTTTAGTTGTGTAATCATAAAGAATACCAACATGCCCCGCATACCATAAAAGCAAAACCTCTCCCACATTTCCGAAAAGAACAGGCTCCAGATCTGCCTTGGGTACTTCCCTTTAAAATTTTGAATCTCCTCTAACGACTCGCGTTTACTCGCCTCCATACTGTAATTTATTATTAATCAAAAAAGCTTCTTTCGCAAAAGAAGCTTATGTAGTTATTATTTAATTCCGTGCATCAACCTTTTGATCAAAGGATTGAATAGCATGACTAGCAATCCGGCAAAAGCGGGAATAGCAGTAAATAAAAAGAAAAAGTGACTTAATGAGTATTCTTGTTGAATTGTTTCTACCTGTCCACCCAATACCGCAGCAACCTTTTGAGCGATCGCAATAGCAAGATACCAGATACCAAACATAAAAGCCAACATCCGTGCCGGAACCAGCTTAGAAACATAAGACAAACCAACTGGTGAAATAAACAATTCACCCAAAGTATGGAAAAGGTAAGTCAGGACAAGAAATACCATTGAGATTTTCACCCCCGGCGCTATCCCCCATGATCCCAATCCGATAATCAAGAACCCGATTGCAACCAGGATCAAACCGAATCCATATTTAAATGCTGCAGAAGGATTATATTTCGATTCCCAAATCTTGGAAACTGTAGATGCTAATGCAATAATAAAAAAGGAGTTAAGAATTGAAAACCAGGATACTTTGATTTCTGAAGCTTCTTTGTTAAACTCCTGATAAAGCATCCAGATCGCCGCACCCCAAATTAGTCCAAAACAGACAAACAAAACGATATTGGATATTGCGATCTTATCCCATGTAACCTTGGCCAATTTTATTAAGACCCAACTGATAATTGATAGCGGTACAATTGTTAATAAACCATTGACCACATTAAATGTCGTCAATGCAGTGCCTGTAAGCGCTCTGTCGATATTATCTCTTGCGACAATGACCAGTGAGGTTGCTCCCTGTTCAAAGCTCATGAAAAAGAAAATAAGGAAAAATGCTAAAAGTACCACGGCATACATCCTGTCTCGGACAGTTTTGTCATAGCGCAAAATCCGGGAAACAATCAAATAAATAAAAAGGATCAATGCGACAATGACCATGATATACTGTCCCCTCAGAAAAGAGGTATCCAGTCCGGCGAAAACATCAACAATACCATTTTTCGACAATGGGTCATTAAAAGCATATACAAAACCTATAATAGATACGATAGCAATCAGGACATAATCTCTTCGTGTAAACGGATTTTTAGTATCCGTATCACTAACGCTGACTTCTTTCTTTTCACCGGTCACAGACTTGTCCAAAATACCGAGGTTACCCATGAGCGGTTTTGCGAAAACAAACTGAAGAGTACCTAAGAGCATAAAAATACCAGCCAATCCAAAACCCCAATGCCATCCATACGTTTCAGCGATATAACCGCAGAGCATCATCCCAAAGAAAGCGCCCGCATTGACGCCCATATAGAATATGGTGTATGCGCCGTCCTTCTTTTCAGGTAGGTCTTTATACATCTCGCCGAGGATTGAAGGCATATTCGGCTTGAAAAAGCCCGTTCCGATCACCAGACAGATCAACCCCAAGAAAAACATAATGGCGGTATCAAAAGCCATTGCCGCATGCCCTAATGTCATGATCGCCGAACCTATAATAACGGCCTTCCGGGATCCGATATATTTATCAGCAATGATTCCTCCGAGGATGGGTGTCAAATAAAGCATCATGGCATAAGTCCCATACAATGCACCTGCCTGTTGAGCAGTCCAGGCCCAGCCAGAGAATGGACTCCCCTGGATAACCGCAGCAGTTAAAAATTGCATCAATAGGACACGCATTCCATAGAACGAGAATCGTTCCCACATTTCTGTAAAGAAAAGTACAAACAGCCCTGAGCGCTGTCCTAGTACATTCGATTTAAAAAAATCATTCGACGGGCTCGTATTGATTCCCCCGTTTAGTCTCCCCATAAGTAATCAACCTTTATTTTTATAAAATACTTACAAAGAAACAAAAACAAAATCACTTTTGACCAAAATAAAGTTGCATAAACAAAAAAAAGACAACCCATTTGGATTGCCTTTTCAGTAACATTTTTAATATGCCCTATCTTTTGTGCAATTGTTCGTAAAGATCAATGACCTTTTTCTGAAGTTCGATAACTTCGCCATCGCGTTGTTGCAACTTTTGCGTTAGCGCGTTGACCTCATTGACATACTCTTTATCCTCTTCTGAATCAGAAGTAGATAATAATTGAACAACTGTCAAATTGAATAATTTTGAGATTTGATTCAGGCGAGACAAATTCACATCTGTAATTCCTGTTTCAATTTTTGAAAATGCCGGGATTGAGATATCCAATCGCTTTGCAACATCCTCTTGACTCCACCCTTTTTGGTGTCTAAGTAATCTAATTTTTTTTCCTAATGCATTCATCTGGTAGATATTTTAAAACAAAAATAGCAAATAAAAATTAATTTACATTAAATTATAATTTTTTCTTTAAAAATCCCTAAAAAAACGATCGGCAAGGACGGACAGATTAACCCCGTTATAATTATTTAAACTCATAAGTAGTAAATTATAACCTCTTGATTTTACTCCGTCTAAAAAAGAATACAAGCCATCCAAACTCACAACAACCTCTAAATCAGTATTATTAAAACTCTTCTTGATATTCTCAGGAACACTTTCAATATCCTTATTCATTTCCTTACAGGAGTTGATATTCACGTAGACAACAGAGAGATCCGACTCCCGCATGGAGTCAGCATATTGTAACAAAAAGCTCGAATCCAAACTATCATACGAGTTTAATTCGATAATTGTGACCAATTTCTGATTAGGAAATTGTTCTTTTACGGCGTGAATACTCGATTTAACTTTATCAGCATTACAGGCATAATCTTGGTAAACGACAGATCCCTCATAACTCGCTACAAATTCCAGGTAACGGATGGAGGTATTGAAACTCTTTATCGCATCAAAGAACTCTTTCTTTTTGATACCGAGCCATTCGCATACGGTATAAGCGCCGGCAATATTAGACAGATTATGCTTTCCGAATATTTGTAAAGGGACATCTCCGTCTGCCGTATTCAGATAGGTAACCCCCTTGTTAATGGTATAATCAGGAATTTTATAACCATGTCTATTGATCTTACAGTCTTTGGTATCCTGCAAAACTCCCTGAAGAACAGCATCTTCTTTATTATAGATCAGCGTTCCTTTAGGTGGTATGGAATCAATAAAATCTTCAAATTGTTTAATATATTCTTCTTTGGATATTTTGGAATTAAATTCATTCCATACAATACCCGAAATTAAGGCGATATTGGGCTTATAATACAAAAACTTGGACTTAGGATCAATTTTGGACGAAACATATTCATCTCCCTCGATAATAATAATCTTATTATTTTTTGTAATATCTACTAGTTTATCAAAGCCTCTCAATTGAGCCCCTACTAAATAGTCAAAATCTTTACCTAAGAAGCGCATCACATGCATGACCATGCTCGTGATCGTTGTTTTCCCATAGCTACCTGCGATAACTACACGGATCTTATCCTGCGAGAGTTCTTGTATAAACTCAGGAAAAGAATAGATCTTTAAACCTAGTTCCTGTGCCTTTTTTAATTCGGGATTATTTGCTTCCGCATGTGCTCCCAAAATAACAGCATCAATATCATCCGTCACCTTGTCGGAAAACCATCCCAATTGATCTGGCAATAAGCCAGCTTCGATAAGATGGGAACGGGAAGGTTCCACAATCTGATCATCAGATCCAGTAATCTGATGCCCTTGCTTTGCTAATGAAATGGCAAGGTTATGCATCACACTACCACCTATCGCTATAAAATGAATACGCATCGCTCTATTACCGTTTCACAAACTTGGCTGCACACCAATTATTTAAAACTTTTTTGGAGATAAATTCAAAACCTAAAGACTCAGCGGTATCACGCAACATCGTCAAATCTTCCTGTTCATAAAATCCACTTAAGTACAACTCTCCATTTTTATTGATACTTAATGCATATTGGGGTAACTGCTCCAACAGGATATTTCGATTAATATTTGCTAATATCGTATCGAAAAGACGATCTTTTAACACCTCAAAGGAACCACATACAGCCTCGATATTGTCAACATGGTTAAGCCCGCTATTTTCAGCGACACTTTCTACACAAATTTCGTCATAGTCCACTGCCAATACGGCCTTAGCTCCTTTTTTTGATGCCAGAATCGCCAAGATACCTGTACCACAGCCCATATCCAATACGTACTTGCCCTCAAAATCATTTTCCAGAATATATTGAAGCATCATTGATGTAGTCTGATGGTGCCCTGTCCCGAAAGACATTTTAGGATCAATGATGATTTCATAAGGGAAATCAGGTTTTGACTCATGAAATGTAGCCCGTACATAACACTGTCCACCGACTTCTATGGGGTTAAAGTTACTTTCCCAAAGTTTATTCCAGTTCTGGTTTTCTATTTCCTGAACCTTATAGTCCACTTCAAGTCCAGCATCCAGATTTAGCATTAATGTTTCTAATGCTTGCAAATCAAGATTTGCAGCCGGTATATAAGCTGCAAATCCGGATTCGGTATCTTCAAAAGTATCAAAACCAATGTCTGCCAAATCAGATACCAAAAGATCCTTTTGCCACTCCTCTCCTGATAGCATTTGAAAGATAACCTCTATGTATTTCATTTCTAAAAATTAGCCGTTAAACACTTTGGCAATATCAATAAAATCTCTCGATTTCAAAGAAGCTCCTCCGATCAAACCACCGTCAATATCCGCTTGCGCAAATAAATCCTTTGCATTGCCCGGATTACAAGATCCACCATAAAGGATACTTGTATTTTCGGCTGTTTCCTGTCCATATTTCTCAGCCACAACCTGACGGATAAATTGATGAACCTCCTGCGCTTGCTCCGGACTGGCAGTAAGCCCTGTACCGATCGCCCAAACTGGCTCATAAGCCAATACCACGGCTGCAAAAGCTTCATTGGAAAGATGGAACAATCCAGCAGTCAATTGTGTTTTAATTATTTCAAAGAAATCACCGGACTCGCGTTCTTCTTTCGTTTCTCCAATACAAAATATCGGTGTCAAGCCATGTTTCAAAGCGATATCTACCTTCGCAGCCAACAAAGCATCTGTTTCACCAAAATAAGCACGTCTCTCTGAGTGCCCCAAAATAACATGTGAAGCACCTACCGATTTTACCTGAGCTGCTGAAATCTCACCTGTATATGCTCCAGATTCTGCCTGATGGATATTTTGTGCACCAATATTCACATTTGCCACATTCTTGGATAGTTGTCCAAGACTTGACAAATGGATAAAAGGGCTACAAACAACCAATTCTTGATTTCCGATTACCTCATCTTTGGCCATATTGATAATTTCGGAGAACAAACTTAATCCCGATTGATAGTCTAAATTCATTTTCCAATTACCAGCTACGATTTTCTTACGCATGATTTTTACGATTTAATTATATTTTTTTGTTAAGTTGATTCAATTCCCTCTTATGCCATTCCGGCAGTTCTTCATTTTTTGACATATATAGCGTTTCCAGATACTCCATAAACTTATCAAAGTTATAGGGCTGCGTATCTCCGTTGAACACCCAGGCAAACGACGGTACAAATTTAGCATAAAAACTTGTATCTGCCAGCATACTTGCAATTCCAATTACCGTTCCGGTATTTAAAGACGAATTAATCCCCGTTCGTGTATAATCTCCCATGAAAACGCCGCATTTTAATAAACCGGTATCTCTAAACCCTTCCAGTTTATAATCATAAATTGAGACTGTTTTCAAATTATTTTTAAGATTCGAATTAGATGTTCCAGCACCGAGGTTACACCAACTGCCAATAACTGAACAGCCCAGATACCCGTGATGGCCTTTTGCCGAAAAATCACCGATGACCGTATTGCCCACCTCGCCACCTACAACACTCTGCCTGCCAACAGATACATTCCCGTAGATGGTTGCTCCCATTTTTACGACAGCCCCTTTTCCTAAGTATAAAGGTCCGCGTAAATGTGCTCCCTCCATAATGGTGACACCTTCATCAATGTAAATAGGCCCGCAGGTCGAATTGAGCGTAGCGCATTCCATGGTGACCTGCTCCGCAATATAAAACGCATTCCCTAACAGTTGATTTGTATGAGAAACATTGGTAATAGACGTTTTAGTTACCAAGAGCTTGAAATCACGCTCAATTTCCGCCCCTGTCAATAAAAATAAGTCCTCCACCCCTTTCAACAGCGCAATCCCTTCGGTTATATCCTTCGGTTTAAGCGCACAGCTCCTGTTGTACCGCAAGGCAATGATCATCCCGCCGCACCGCAGGACATCCCCTTCCTCCATAGCCAAAATAGCACGTAAAAGCACCTCAGAAGGGACAACATGCTTTGTCACCCAAACAGTACCATCCTCCAGCCCATCGCCTTCAGCAAGTTCCAAATCGAATGCTGAGGTCAACCTATGCCATTTCTCTCTCAGCGTCAGAATACCGACACGTAGGTCAAGACAGGATTTATTAAAGGTAATAGGATATAAACTCTTTTTATCAAAAGAAGTCAATGGGAAAGCAAGCTTATCCAAGGGTCGGACAGCATCAAAACAATCTACAAAAAAGATTTTCACAAAATAAAAATAACAAAAAAAACCCGACAAATAATATTTATCGAGTTCTTAATATTGTAATATACAGATCTGCTACAATTATTTTTTGTTGTAACGGCTACGGAATTTGTCGATACGTCCAGCAGTATCAACCAATTTCATTTTACCTGTATAGAAAGGGTGTGATGTATGAGAAATCTCTAATTTTACAACTGGATACTCATTACCATCTTCCCACTGAATAGTCTCTTTCGTGTCAACACAAGATTTAGTAATAAAAGCATAGTCGTTTGACATATCTTTAAATACAACTAATCTGTAATTTGAAGGATGCAAATCTTTTTTCATTATTATTATGATTACGTATATTCAATTATTGAGGTGCAAAGATAATTTATAAAAATGTAATTTGCAACAATTGCAAAGAATAATTCTATTAATTTTTGCACACTTTAAGTTACCGGCACTTAAACGATTACAAATGTAACAATCTTTATTTATCCCCCAAGAATTATTTTGTTTTCCAACTTTTTTCTCTTAACTTAACTTACTACAATTAAATCATTTACATAATTATGAGCAAATTAGATGAAAAAATTGCTGCATATACTGCAGAATCAAAAAAACTAGGTCTGTCACTGGATGATGCATTTATTGCCAAAGTGACCAAAGGAATGGGGCCTTCCATTTACAATGCAGATTCAGAAACTATTGCAGCATCAGATCCCGAGGAGCTTAAACGTGTCAAGCAAAATTTCCTGATCAAAAAATTAGGGCTTAAAGACGGTCCTGATTTAGACAAGGCATTAGAACAAGTCATTACTGCTATTGGCAAATCCAATAAAAATAAATACCGTGTATTGGTGTATGCTTTATTGGCAAAAAAATTCAAAAAAGAATCCGTTTACCAATAGGCATCAACATTTTATAATCCAACTTCTACCCAAAGACTAATTCTCCAAAGAATTGAGGCAAATGGAAATTAGGAGTTGGATTATCTATTTTATTCCATGACAGAAAATGCGGATTTTTCAGGTTATCCCCACACTTGTAGAAGTTTCCGTGTATTGTTTTCCCCTTCAGATCACTTGTATCATCAAATTTAAATACAGCTAGCGGAATAACCTGTATCATGCTCCACCGCTTGTCAGTGCCGCTATGGCGCTCAATCATGGAAAATGCCTGTACCGTCTCTATTTCAGCTACACTAAGTCTGTTTCTCGTTGATTTATCGGGTGATCCATAACCGATCAAACCAGTTCCTATTAAATTAAATTCGATGTTATAATAATGTTTTCGATCGTCAAACGAAATGAAAAATTCCACACAACTATCCTCCCAAACATTTTGATTGACATCCGAGTAATTTCCGCGCAATTGCTCCTCTGAGACATCAAACCGCAACAACAGTTCATTTTGTGTATAACCGATCTTAAATTGTACCTGTGGCTTATAAGGATACGACTCGCTCCAATTACTATAGTCTAGTGTATGCCATTCGAAATCGCCGACAAGATCCGAAAGCTGATTAAAATTGAGACTGCCTGTTAAATTTGATGCGATAGGCAGCATGGTTAGTTTCTTCATATCCAATAAAGTTAAGAAAAAGAAGCTTCATCGTACGATGGAAGCTTCTCAAAATATTAAAGGTATAAAATCGTTAAATACAATCAAAAATTACCTTTCTCATAAATTCCTCATTCTTTTCCATCTCCTCCACCAATTTCAATTGCGTATTTGTGCGCACCAAATTATGATCGTCATATTTGGTCTTATAATAATGATCACCTTCGATGTAATCGGTCAGGAAACGTACACCTTGCATATAGGGCAATAAAAAGGCGCCGTCGACCAAGGTTTCTTTTTCCAAGGTCGTGAGAAATTCATTTGCCTCTTCCAAATAGCCCTCTGCATACGCTTTATACAACGAAAGATTCAGCACGATCTTCGACACATCTTTCTCATCCTCGGCAACAGGATTAATAATGGTACGTATAGCATCCCCAAAATCATAGGCAACATATCCCGGCATTACTGTATCCAGATCAATCACACATTGCATTTTATCGTGGACATCCAGCAGCACATTATTAAATTTTGTATCGTTATGTGTAATGCGTAAGGGCAATGCAGCTTTATTTCCTAGTTCCAGAATCGTTTTCATACGATCTTCACGGCTAAATATAAAATCCAGTTTATCTTTAACCAGACCAACACGTTGGCAGACGTCCAGTGCGATAGCCTTCCTAAGGTTATCAAGCCGGAATTCTATATTATGAAAATTAGGAAGTACTTCAACAATCCGGGAAGCATCGAGGTCTGAAAGCTGCTTCTGAAACAGTCCAAAGGCACGTCCGCCTTCGGCCGCCTGCACCTCCGTCTCCACGATATCATAGCTCTTTGTATCCTCGATCAGGATAAACATACGCCAGTAATTCCCCTGACTGTCCTTCGTATATAACTTGCCCTCCTGTGTAGGAATGATTGTCAGGACATGATCGCTGACCCGTTTTCCTTCAGCAACTTTTACTTTCTTACTAAGATGTTTTGTTACAATTTCTATGTTGTGCATTAAACCGTCGACATTTGGAAAAACGTGATGGTTAATGCGTTGCAATAAATGCGATATCCCACTATTTAAGGAAGTAATTACACGGTAAGTATCATTGATATGACCAGAACCAAAAGGCTGCACTGAAATGATATCTCCTTCTAATGTGAATTGTTTTGCTGCGTTCTCTACTACTAATTGGTTAAAATCAGACATTAAACTATGTTTTTTAAATCATCAATGTGCTTGCAATATCACAAATTGAATTAATAAATGATAATTTTTATTTCAATCAAACGATTGCATGAAATTTAATAAATTTAAACAATCGTTTGCACTTTCATTTATAGCAAATGAAATAATATATTTGTTGATAAGAGCCAGTCTCATAGATGGTTCTTATCAAAGATAAATAACTAATATACAAACTCCTCATATCTCAAAACAATGGATAGAAGAAATTTCATCAAATCAACGGCCATCACTACCGCTGGAATCGGCGTTCTTTCAAGCACTGACTTATTCGCCCAAACCAATGGAAAAATAAAAATCGGCTTTATCGGAGTCGGCCTACGCGGACGTAACCATGTTCAGATTGCCTTAAACAGAGACGATTTAGAAATTGTGGCTGTATGTGATACACAAGAAGAATCTCTTGCACAATGCCGCAAACAGTTCAATGCCAAAGGTACCAAACTTCCAAAAGAGTATACAGGAGACGTAGATGCTTACAAAAAAATGCTAAGCAGTGAAAAATTAGATGCTGTAATCATCGCAACACCTTGGCAATTTCACAAAGACCAAGCTATTGATGCCATGAAAGCAGGTTTATATGTCGGCTGTGAAGTTATCGCTGGCCTAACCGTACAAGACCACTGGGATGTCGTAAAAGCATCCGAAGAAACTGGCAAACCGTACATGACATTGGAAAATGTTGCTTTTCGTCGCGATGTACTTGCTGTTTTAAATATGCACAGACAGGGCTTGTTTGGGGAATTGTTACATCTTGAAGGCGGTTATCAACATGATTTACGTGAAGTTCTATTCAATGACGGAAAGAATTATTACGGACATGGTGTTGAGTACGGAACGAAGGCAATTTCGGAAGCACAGTGGCGTACGCAGTTCAACATCGACCAAGATGGCGACCTTTACCCGACACACGGTTTAGGTCCGATCATGCAATTTGTTGACATCAACAAAGGCAATAGATTTACCCACATTACATCATACTCAAGTAAAGCGCGTGGCTTGGCGGCTTATGTCAATAAAGTATCTCCGGGACATCCAAATAGTAAACTAAACTATAAAAACGGAGACATTACACAAACCATGTTGCAATGTGCAAACGGGGAAACGATGTTATTGACACACGATACGCATTTACCAAGACCTTATTCTATCGGTTTCCGTGTGCAGGGTACTGATGGTATCTGGATGGACGTCGCTAAAGGCATCCACATTGAAGGTAAATCCAAACCGCATACTTGGGATTCAGCAGACGAATGGGTTAAAAAATATGACCACCCGATCTGGAAAAAATATGAAGAATTAGCGAATGGTTCAGGTCATGGGGGCATGGACTGGTTTGTGTTCAACGCTTTTATCCAAGCGGTAAAGCAAAAAGTTCAGACGCCGATCGACGTTTATGATTCCGTGACCATGAGTGCAGTATTCCCACTTTCTACTGAGTCCATCAAAAAAGGAAATAAAACATTAGAGTTCCCAGATTTCACAAAAGGAAAATGGAGAACAAAGAAAAATACCTTTATGCTCGATGATAGCGGTATGTAAAATCAAAAAATAATATAAACGAAAGAAGCTGTATCCCGGAAAGATACAGCTTCTTTCGTTGTACCATTTAATATAATCCCGATAGTACTACCATTTAGCCTACCTTTTTCTTAAATTAGCCTTCACAAACAATTTTTCGATAACATTATGCTCACTGAAGCAATTATAATCTTAGTACTAATCATCTTAAATGGAATCCTGTCTGCCTCTGAGATTTCAATCGTATCCAGCAGAAAAGCGCGTTTACAGGCCGAGAGCGACAAAGATAATCCTGCCGCCAAGATTGCACTTCATCTCAAGGAATCCCCCAACAGCTTCCTGTCAACAGTGCAAATAGGGATCACTTTGATCGGTATTTTAACGGGTTTCTTTTCTGGGGGCAGCATCTCTGCGTACCTGATCGAAGTTTTTAATAAATCGAGCATACTCGCCCCCTACAGTCAACAGCTGGCGGTTATTTTGGTGGTACTGATCATTACCTATTTTTCATTGGTTCTTGGTGAACTGGTGCCAAAGCGTATCGGGATGGCTATTCCTGAAAAATATGCTATGCTCATTGCCTACCCTATGAATTTGCTCAGCAAGATTGTAAAGCCTTTTGTCTGGTTATTGAGTGCCTCTACTGAATTTATTGTCAAGATCCTCAATATCAAGAGTACGGGAAACAGTGTTACCGAAGAAGAGATCAAAGCATTGGTGGATGAGGGGGTCGATAGTGGCGTGATTGAAGGTATTGAGCATGATATTGTGGATCGTCTCCTAAGTTTAGGCGACAAAAAGGCCATCAATCTGATGACTCACCGTAAGCACATTGTATTTTTGGATCTAGAGGACAGCTTTGAGGAAAATAGACAGATTATCCTTGATAATGACCATTCCATCTATCCCGTCTGCGAAGGTGGACTTGACAATATCAAAGGAGTGGTCCATGTCAAATCCCTGCTTAGGCAATGTTTTCAAAATAAGCCTTTTAATCTCCGGGAGCTCCTGCTTCCGATCAAATTTGTCAATGAATTCAGCTCTTCCTACAGCATCATGAATACATTGCGAACATCTCGGGTGCACCAGGCTGTTGTTATCGACGAATACGGCTCACCACAGGGTATCATAACATTACGCGATATCGTAGGTGATCTCGTTGGTAATATCACCGAAAGCGATATCAGTGTACGCCCGACAATCCGTCAACTGGACAGCGGCGATTATGTCGTGGATGGGCAGTACCAGATTGAGGACCTGCTGGATGAATTTGAAATAGGACTTTCCGAAGAAGATGAAGATGACATTAATAACGTCACTACAGTCGGCGGGTTGGTTTTCCTGTTGCTAGATCACGTCCCCGAAGAAGGCGAACGCGTACGTTTCAAAAACATGATTTTTGAAGTATTGGATATGGATGGCAATCGTATAGATAAACTATTGTTAAAAATCGAGGAATAAAAAGGAACTTATCCTTTTCACTAACGACAAAGGGCCGATCAGTTATGATCAGCCCTTTGTCGTTACTATATTATGACAGTATTAGTTAATGCCGTGCATCATCTTTTTCAAGATCGGATTCAACACGATCAAAATCAATGCAGCAATACAGGGTACAATTGTAAAAATTCCGAAGAAATAAGACATTGAATGAGTCTCTGTAATTTTGTCGATATATGCACCTAGAAATCCACCAATAAGATTTGCGATGGCAGATGCACAAAACCAGAAGCCAAATAGCAGTCCCAAAAACTTCTTAGGAGACAATTTACTCACATAAGAAAGTCCCACAGGCGACAGGCACAATTCGCCGCTGGTATGGAAGAAATACGCCAATATCAACCAAATCATACTTACGGAAGCAGTCTTAGCTCCCTGAGGGATAGAGAGGCTACCGTAAGATAGTGCCGCAAAACCAATACCGACCAAGATCAATCCCAAAGCAAATTTAATCGGTCCAGATGGGTTCCACACTTTTTCCCAGAACTTACTAAAGCTTGATGCAAGGGTAATGATAAAGAATGAATTTAAAATTTGGAACCAAGAAACGGTCACCTCAGTGTTTACGGCTGTAAATTCACGGTGTACTTTCCAGATACAAAGGACCCAGATAATAGCAAATGAAATTCCTGTAAAAATTATTGTCGAGGGATATTTCGAATAAATTTTTCGCGCCAACGAAACGAGTACTCCCGTAATCACCACAATAGGAAATATAGTCAGGGCAGCATCCAGCCAGCGAAAACCCGAAGCCATACTGCCGCTCAGCAGCCGTTGTGTATAATCCTTGGCAAAGATTGTCATGGATCCTCCGGCCTGCTCAAAAGCCAAGAAAAACACGATACTAGCGATCATTAGAACTGCCACAACGATCAGACGATCACGGACGATATGCGCCGGCGTCTCTTCTTCACTTTCTTCGTGCGCATGTACTTTCTTGTCATGATCCGCCTGAATTACTTTAGGTGATTCACCTATAATTCCAAAAATACGCTGGCCAAAATAGAACTGAATCATTCCAAAAAACATAAATACACCCGCGAGTCCAAAGCCATAATGCCAACCGATTTTCTCACCGATATAACCACAAAGAAGCATCCCCAGAAATGCTCCACCATTGATCCCCATGTAGAAGATCGTATAGCCTGCATCCTTCTTCGGACTTGTATCAGGGTATAGTTTACCTACCATCGATGATATATTCGGTTTAAACATACCGTTACCTAAAATCATCAAAATAAGACCAAGAAAAAAGAAACCCTTCGAAGCGCCTTCCAGCGCCATGGATGCATGCCCTAGGGTCATGATCAAAGCGCCTATTAAAATCGCCTTTTTATATCCTGTCAACCGGTCCGCAATCATTCCGCCAAAAAGGGGTGTGAGATAAACAGCAAATGTATACAATCCGTATAGTTTCATCGCCTCTGCATTCGTCCATTGCCATCCATGTTGTGCGATGGTCGAGATGAGAAAATTAACCAACAGCGCACGCATACCATAATAGCTAAAACGCTCCCACATCTCGGTAAAGAATAGCACAAATAGTCCGGCAGGATGCCCATTTACCATCTTGTCATCTATCCCCTGCTTGGCCAGATGTGCTACAAGAACTTGATCTTTTTCTTGATTCATATAATTTCAATAATTGTTTTATAACTCAGGTTTTGTTTTTAATTTGATAAAAATCGCATGAAGATACACTATTTTTCTATGAATTAGTCAATTCCATGCATCATCTTTTTTATTTTTTTATTACCAAGCAGCAGAAATACAGCCGCTATCATGGGTATGACCGTAAACACCGCAAAGAAAAATGACATGGAATGTGATTCGGTTATTTTATCAATGTAAGAACCGATAAACCCACCGATAAAATTAGCGATGGCATTGGCACAAAACCAAAAGCCAAATAGCAGTCCCAGGAATTTCTTTGGTGACAATTTACTTACATAAGACAAGCCCACAGGGCCAATGCACAGCTCACCAACGGTATGGAAAAAGTAGGCCAGCACCAACCAGATCATACTGACCGAAGCTGTCTTCGCTCCTGTTGGAATCTCAGCGCTCCCCATGGACAAGGCAGCAAATCCAATGCCCACCAAAGTCAAGCCCATGGCAAACTTAATCGGTCCGGAAGGATTCCAGACGCGTTCCCAAATCTTGCTAAAAGAAGTCGCCAGTGTAATGATAAAGAAAGAATTGAGCATAGGAAACCAGGACACGGTCACTTCCGAATTCATACCATAGTATTCGCGATAGATTTTCCATAGGCACAAAGACCAGATAATCACAAATGAAATGCTGGAGAAGAGTATAATTAAAGGATATTTACGAATTATTTTCTTAGCCAGTACCAACAGTACTCCAGTAATGACAACAATAGGCACGATTGTTAAGGCAAAATCTGCCCACTTAAAAATGGTAGCAGCCCCGCCGCTCAATACACGCTGGGTGTAGTTTTTGGCAAATATGGTCATTGAGCCCCCAGCTTGTTCAAAAGCCAAATGGAATACAATACTTGAAAACATAAAAATAGCAATGACCAACAGCCGGTCACGTACAATATGTTTTGGATGTTCATCCTCAGGATTTATCTCCTCCGAAACAGTATTTTCTTTCTCCGGTGTATCACCTATTTTTCCAAAAATTCGTTGTGCAAAGTAAAACTGCAACATCCCCAAAAACATAAATATTCCAGCAAGTCCAAAACCATAATGCCAGCCTATTTTTTCCCCAATATAACCGCACAGCATCATTCCCAGGAAAGCACCACCGTTGATCCCCATGTAGAAGATCGTATATCCGGCATCTTTTTTCCCACCCCTATCGGGATAAAGTTTACCCACCATCGACGAAATATTGGGTTTGAACAGACCATTTCCCAGAACGATAAGTACCAATCCCGCGAGAAAGAAATTTTTGTTGAATCCCTCCATAGCCATCGAAATATGGCCGAGGGTCATGATGATCGCGCCTACCATAATGGACTTTTTATAGCCGGTCAACCGATCCGCAATAATTCCACCAAACAAAGGCGTTAAAAATACCATACCTGTGTATAGGCCATACAGTTTCATTGCTTCCGAATTTGTCCAGCCCCAGCCATGTTGAGCAATGGTGGAAACCAAAAAATTCACCAATAGTGCACGCATGCCGTAATAACTAAAACGTTCCCACATTTCAGTAAAAAACAAGACAAATAATCCTGCAGGATGCCCTTTCACCAACACTTGTTCAGCGCCCACTTTATTTAAATGAGATTCCAGAACAGCATCTTTTTCAAAATTCATGTTTTCTAATCGTTATTTTTCAATATCAGGTAGTGCGATTTCAGCGTATCCATTTTTAGCCAACCAAGTTACACCATATTCACTGGGCTGTTACAACACATCCGACAAGCGAATCAGTTTGCAAGTTAAATATGGACAAAAATCTATATTCAATTTAAAACGATCTATCCGTTTGAGGGAAAGACCCTTGTTAAAAGCAAAGTTCTTTTCAATCGCATGAAAAGAACTTTGTGTATGTCTTGTTATATTAGATCAATGGACGCAAGCGCTCCAATAATTTTTTAGTTGCGAAGATTCCTTCCTCTTCACTTAATTTGCTTCCTTCATATTCAATGCCTACATATCCTTTGAATTTTGCCTTTTTCACGATCTTCAGCATGCGTTCATAATCAATTTGGGTTTCATTACCATTGGCATCAAAATCATGTGTTTTGGCACTTACCCCATGCGCATAAGGCATCAAGTCAGTCACACCCTGGTAACGATCGTATTCATAGAAATTACCCAAATCAGGTAAGCTTCCGCAATATTTACTTCCTACGGCTTTTAAAGTTTTGGACAACCAATCACCATGTGAAGAAATACCACCATGATTTTCCACGATGATACTAATACCTGCTTTCTTTCCGATATCAGACAACGCTGTCAAGCTTTCCACCACACGTTTGCTGACCTCATCGGGAGTTCCCTTGCCGGCAGCATTTACACGAATGGCGTGACAGCCCAAGAAGTTAGCTGCTGAAATCCATTTGTAATGGTTTTGTACGGCTTGTTTTCTTTTGGTCTCATCTTCATCACCTAAATTTCCCTCACCATCAACCATGATCAAGACGTTTCGCACGCCATTATCTTTTGCGCGCATATTCAGTTCAGTTAGGTAATTGTTATCATTAGCCTTGTCTTTAAAGAATTGATTGACGTACTCTACCCCATAGATACCATATTTTTTTGCTGCTACAACCGGAAAATCTAAATTATTCAGATCACCTTTAAACAAGGTTTTATGCAGTGACCATTGCGCCAGGGAAATGTCAAACCAATCTTTCTTTGCTGCGGCAAAACTCTCCAGCGATGGCGCCAATGCTATACCGGCAGAGGCTAATGCAAGGTTTTTAAGAAAATCTCTTCTAGAATTCATGTGTTTAGATTTAAAGTGTGTTATTTATATATTTCCCCAGCCAGTGGTCAGTACATCCACAAGGTGCATGGTCTGGATAGGTAATTTATGTTTATCAATATAAGCTTGTAACTGCAACAAGCAGGACGAATCCGTCGAAATAATATAGTCAGCATTCAATGCCATGGCATTCCTGACTTTTTGTTCTGCCATGGCGGCCGATATCCCTTCAAACTTAACAGCAAAACTTCCACCAAAACCGCAACAGGTTTCACTGTCCTTTACCTCCAGCATTTCCAATCCCAGAACCTTGCTCAGCAACTTCCGGGGTTCATCCTTGATCTTGCATTCACGCAGGGCCGAACAAGAGTCATGATATACCCCAATCCCCTCCAACTCAGCTCCAAAATAATCCTTTTTCAGCACATTGACCAAAAAATCGGAAATCTCCATGACCTGTTGTTGTATTTTATGACATTGGTGAGAATCGGCCGAATTCGCGAACAGGTCGCTATAACTATTTCTGACCATACCGGTACAGGAAGCCGAAGGGGAAATAATGACATGATCGCCCGAAAAATCTTCTAAAAACTTCTTTCCTACCTGCTTTGCATCATCCCAAAAACCAGCATTGTAGGCCGGCTGCCCACAGCAGGTCTGATCGGGGTTATAATGCACCTCACAGCCTACTTTTTCCAATAAACGGATCGTATTAAAAGCGGTCTCCGGATATAGCTGATCTATAAAACAAGGAACAAAAAGTTCTACTTTCATATTTAATTCAATCAATAAAATTAAGATTTATTGGATATTAATATCCGCACCAAAAGTAACAATCCAATTACAAAAAATAAAGAAAGTACCAGTGCAGAATAACGAATATTGTGTGTGATCTGTTCAATCAGGCCAAAGGAGAACAGACCGATGACGATTGCCACTTTTTCTGTAACGTCATAAAATGAGAAAAAGGCCGTCGTGTCCTTAATATCCGTTGGAATCAGTTTAGAATACGTTGATCTCGATAAGGACTGTATCCCACCCATAACCAGACCGACCAATGCGGCAATAATATAAAATTGCATCGGAGTAGACAGATAAAATGCGGCAATACAGATTGCGATCCAGATCATAACAACAACGATCAGCACCTTAATATTTCCAAAAAGCTTCGATAAATAGGACATCAAAAATGCCCCTAAAATTGCAACAAGCTGGATTAAAAGAATTGTTGCAATGAGCCGCTCAGCACCAAGGTGAAGAATTTTTTCACCAAATGATGAAGCGACAATCATCAGCGTCTGCACCCCGATCGCATAGAAGAAAAAAGCGGGCAAAAACTGTTTAATTTCAGGGATACCTTTAATTTTTTGGATCACGTGGCTAAATTCGTCCCGTACGTTCTGTACAAAGCTTTTCCCAATATTATTGCCCGTCGCCTCAATTTTAGGCAAATATTTAAATGGGATCATAGAGAATCCCAACCACCACAGTCCCACCATCAGAAAAGATATCCGGGCTGGCAGCGATGGATCGGTAATCCCAAACCATTCCGGTTTCAGGACCACAATAAAACAAAGAATCTGTAAAGTCACACATCCGATATAGCCAAAAGCAAAACCCTGTGCGCTCACACGGTCCTGTTGATCTACCGTCGCTAACAGTGGCAGGTATGAATTATTAAACAAAACACCACCAATATAGCCCATTGCGGCCAAAGCGAAACAGATAATTCCGATCTCCAAGGTTTCCAGTTTAAAGAAAAACAGACACATACATGCGATTGCACCAACGTAGGTAAAGAACTTCATGATCTGTTTCTTTAACCCCTTCGCATCAGCATAAGATGATATAAAAGGCAAAGAAAAGGACATCAGCAAGTAAGCCGCAGCCAGTGCAAAATTGGAAAGTGCCGTATTGACAATCTCAACACCAAAAAATTTAACGACATCACCATGTTCTTTTGTCGTTGTTATTGCCGTATAGTATACAGGAAAAATGGTTGAGGTAATCACGAGGTTGTAAGCGGAATTGGCCCAATCAAACATCGCCCAAGAACGAATCAGTTTTTTATTGTTTTTTGCAATTGCTTCCATTTAAATTGGCTTAATAAGTTTGACGAATATAAGTAATTATTTTAGCCATTTCCTTACGAATTACAGTTGCGCGATCATCAATATAATTATTGTTCATAAAAGAAAAAGCAAGCCGTCTACCGGACCGAGTGATCAGATAACCGCTCTGATTATACACTGAGGTGATTGTTCCGGTTTTCGCGAAAACAAATGGTTCCCCTTGATCCTTACTATAGGTCCGTTTCAATGTACCATCCACTCCGCCAGCAGGAAACAACCGAAAACGTACCTGCTCATCTGGGATCTTATTTTTCAAAAGCACCAGCAGATCCACATTATTCTGGGGGGTGACTTTATTATAAGAAGACAGGCCCGAACCATCGAAAATCGCGACTTCATTTGAAAAAAAAGAATAGACCTTATTTTTCATCCAATCCCGTACAAGATAGGTATCGAACTGGCCAAATTGTTTCCAGGAGCACATCATTAAAAATTGTTCAGCGATAAAATTATCACTTGGCAGCATCATTTCACGTATGAGATTTTTGGTTTCTCCTGAATACAATATTTTTGTATTATTCGGCTTTTTATAAGCTATGAGATTTACTTTTCTTCCCAGTGTATCCGACAGCAATTTCACAAATAAACTATCGGAATAGATAAAAGGCACCTCATTGACGTAATCATTTGGAACGGGCCGCTTTGACATCCAGAAGATATTGCTCCGAAACGAGCGTGAAAGTTCAAAGTCACCCGGTTTAGGTTCAGGCAAAACATCCAGATCCTTTTGAAAACTTCCCGGAGAAGTATTTAAACGATTGTATCCCTTTTGACGAAAGGTAACCACATTTCCAAAGATCGGAAAGGTACTTATCTCAGGCTGATAGTAGGCTTCAAAATCCTCCATTGCCCAACCGTGGGCGTAGAACTTATTCTTCATTGTACCGGGCACGACATAGATGGTCTTATTTGTTCTTTTCAAAAAATTATAGACCACCCGTGTATCCAACCGATTATGCAAAAAAGTCGGATCTCCTGTTCCCCAGATCAGTAAAGAATCGCCGCGTTCGACATACTCCAAACCGGGTATGGAGTCTCCCAAAAGTTCCAGTGCGGCATAGGTCGTATACATTTTAGTATTCGAAGCCGGTGTAAAATGCTTATTGCCATTGACGTCTATGACAAACTTATTTGCCGTTAAATCATATAATGAAAATCCATAAAAATGGTCATTCAATATTTTAGATTCCTGAAGCATCCGGTAGACGTCTTCAAAATTCTGGGACTTTACAATAAGGGTAGAGAATGGGACAAGCCAAAGCAGCAATATCGTGCGCAAGAATTTTTTCATTGGTTCAAACATACAAAAAAGAGCAACAACTCTTTTTCTCCTATTGCCAAAATTCAGATACAAATCATTTAAAACGGCAAAAGGAGGAAATTCACTCCTCCTTTTGCATTATTTATATCAAATACTAGTAGCCTGGGTTTTGCTTTAATTTACCCATACTGGCATTGATCTCAACCTGTGGGATCGGGAAAATTTCATTTTTATTGGGGGTGAATGTAATTCCTTTAAATGCAGGTAAAATTCCACCTTCGAAAGAAGAATAGCTTTCGATCACCTGTTTTGCATTACCCCATCTCACGAGGTCATAAAAACGGTGGCCTTCCATTGCTAACTCTAAGCGGCGTTCAAATCGGACAGCATTTCTAGCTGTATTTTGATCCGGGAAAGAAGGATAAGGTTTAACACTATAGACAGCTGCGGCATTTCCATATAGTGTTTTCTTTCCTGGAAGTTTAGCAGCTCTATTTCGAATAGCGTTTACATGCGCTAACGCTCCAGCTAAATCATTCAATTCGACTTCACATTCCGCAGCCATTAAAATAACATCCGCCAAACGGATGATGTTAACATCCAAATCTGTCAAATAGCTACCGTCATTTGCGGTATGCCCTGAGAAAAGTGCTTTTGGGATCATTGTTTTTATGCCAGAGAAAGGACCAGCATGTGGTCTTGCCCCTTTATCAGCTCTCAACCAAGGATCGCCGGGGAAAACACCGTAATCTAAATACATTACCCCTCTCCTTCCGGCGGTATAATCCACGCGAGGATCAAGGCGAAGTGTTGTATCTAGCTTATAATTTGTAAGCGCAGCTCCATTAAGAGTAATATCCCCCGTATAAGGATTGTTCCGATAGGATCCATCCAGTAAAGGTAGCCCGTTCGCATTGACTTTATAAGCATTTACCAGGTCAATTGAAGGTTGATAGAAACCACAGCATCCAACTGGCCCACCATTAAGCCCAGCAAGCATATCGCCCACATTAGCATTATCACCTGATCCATCAGGATTAATGATGTGTTTAGAAACCATAATCGCTTCGGGACCATTTTCTTTTAATACATCGTAATTATCCTGAAATGGCATTGTTGTAATATCCCGGCCAGCAATTACATCTTTGAATAAATCAAGCGCCTCCTTATATTTCTTTTGATATAGATATAGTTTTCCTAAATATGATTTAGCAGCATATTGATCCATTCTTCCAGCTTCGCTATTAATCTTCGATGTCGGTAAATTAGCTACGGCTGTTTTTAGGTCGCTTTCAATTAAAGGCAGTACATCTTTATCATTTGTGATAACTTTCGCATCCTCAATGGGGGTATTTTCATCCACGATCGGTATATTTTTAAAAACCCGCCACAAGAAAAAGTAATAGTGAGCACGCAACAATTTCGCTTCACCTTCAATTTGTTTTGCCCGTTCAGCAGTAACAGTTTTACCGCTCGCCTGATCTTGAGCAAGCAATTTCAAGGTACTATTTGCTCTAAGGACGCCTTCGTAATATACCTGCCACATTGTACTCGAGTTATCATTCGAAGAAAATGCGGAAAAATTGACCAAGCTATTCATATTAGGCTGATCAGTTGGCGTAGATCCTTTATGCGCATTATCTGACACAATCTCACCAAATACCCATTGGCTGGGTGCAGAAGCATAATTGCCCCAAGTACCATTTACATTCCCATTCAATATGGCATACGCTCCAATAAGTGATGCTTCAACACCTTTCTTGATTCCTACTTGCTCCTCAATCAACTGACCTTGTGGATTTTTTTCCAAAAAACTCTTACCACAACCGTTCAGTCCCACAACAGCCAGCCCAATCGCTCCAAGTAATATTTTTATATTTTTCATTTTGCTCGATTTAAAAATTAAATTAAAATCCCATACTTACACCCACCATATATTGTCTCGATTGTGGATATACACCAAAATCAACTCCAAGAGCTGGATATTTTGAAGGAGTAGCTGTGACTTCTGGGTCTAGCCCTTCATATTTAGTGATGGTAAACAGATTTGTTACACCTAAATAAGCACGTAATTTCTTAACGCCGGTATTCGCTCCAAATAGTTTGTCTGTTTGAAAATTATATCCTATCTGAAAATTCTTCATCTTGAAAAAACTCGCATCTTGGATATAATAGGTTGAGGATGCTGATTCTATATCCTGATAGTTATATCCCGGTGCTTCTTGTTTTGGAACCATTCCCGAACGATTTTTATCAGACCAAGCATCAAGTACACGAACACTTTTCTGCCCGTCAAATACACCTAAGTCGGTATAATAGCGCGTCGCCTCATAATTTTGATTGCCTTTTGACCCATAGAAATACATCATCATATCAAAGTTTTTGTAACTCGCATTGAAATTGATGGCATAGGTAAAGTCGGGATGCGGACTTCCGATAACAGTTCTATCCGTTGCATCAATCTTTCCATCTCCGTTTAAATCTTCGTATCTAAATCCTCCTACACGTGCCTTATCATAAGATGGCAAATTTTTCAATTCATCTTCATTTTGATAGATACCGGCGACTTTATAACCATAGAATGCACCAAAAGGACTGCCAACTTTCATTACTGAAGTTTCCATGCTACGGAAGGCACCATAGATAACCTGATCAACTCCAGGGGCAAGCGAAACAATTTTGTTATCGTTTTTCGAGAAGTTAACACCTAGATCAAAATTGAATTTATTCGGATCCGTTTGTTTGTGATGATAATTAAGCGATAGCTCAACACCCTTATTTTGCATATCCCCAATATTTAAATAAGGGGAGTTACCTCTTCCTGCCGCTGTCGCAGTGAGTGGTAGCGCAAACAACATATCTGTTGTTTTTTTGTTATACCAGTCGAATGTTCCGTCAATTTTTCCTTGCAAAATCGAGAAATCCAAACCTAAGTTCAAGGATTTCACCTGCTCCCATTTTACGTTCTCGTTTTGATAATCGCTTATCCACATACCGCTTACTAAATCACCGTTAATAGGGTAAGATGAGGAATTCTGAGAAAGTTGATAACGTTTTAGATATTGGAAAGATGGAATCCGTTGATTCCCCGTAATTCCATATCCGGCTCTGATTTTCAGATCGCTAAGCCAAGAGATGTTCTTCATAAAATCTTCCTGTGACAGACGCCAAGCAGCACTTGCTCCAGGAAAAGTACCATATTTGTTATTAGGTCCAAAGTTAGAAGAACCATCTCGTCTGACAGTCGCACTTAAAATATATCTATCTTTAAATGAATAATCTACCTTTCCAAAAATCGAAAACAATGACCCATATCGGCCTTCACTTTCACCGGATTTCTTACTGCCGGAACTGACATAGAAGTAGTCCAGACTATTAGTGATAAAATAATCGTTTCCTTTACCTTGAACTTGTCTATAGGTGTTATCTATTGCCTCTGTACCCAATAAAATATTAAGACTATGTTCATCATTAAAATTAGCTTTATAATTTAATGTATTGGTCCAAGTCCATTCTGTATTATAACCAGAAGTTTCGGTCACACCATTATTAGCGCTACCTTCTTGAAATTCCAAATTGGGAAAAGTGTAATCTAGAGAGTAATAATTTTCATATTTAATACCAAAACTTGTTCTAAATGTCAAACCTTTTAAGATATCATATTCGCCAAATGCATTTCCAAAGAAAAAGTTGGTTCGAGTGACATCATCTTTGGCACGATAGGCTATGGCTACCGGATTTTCGCCATTTCCCCACCCTCCTTTAGAACCGGCGAAATGTCCGCCTTCATCATACACGGGGATAATATTCTTGATCCGATAAGCAAATCCAAGCGCACTGCCTTCACCGATATAATCTCCTGCTGTATTCGTATTCACACCAATACCATGGCCTTTCGTCATCGAATACTGCATATTTTCTCCAAAACGAAGTTTTTTATTAAATGCGGAGAAGTTCGTATTCGAACGAACGTTGAATCGTTCAAATCCGGTATGGATAACCGTACCTTGTTGACCGAGGTATCCTCCTGACACGGCATAAGATGCATTCTCGCCACCTCCGACCGCACTTAACTGGTACGATTGCGTAGGAGCATTTCTGGACAGCTCCTTAAACCAGTTTGTTCCAGCTTTATTCGCCTTTGTAATTTGAAAAAATTCCTCCTTGTTGTCTGCATAGTTATATTTGGACATATCAACAGTGTTCGGATCAATGTCCTTTCCGTATTTATCACCATAAATTAGATAGTCGGGAAGCGGAGTTTTATCATCGTTCAGATCATTTATCTGCTGCGGGCTCAACATCTTAGGAAACCGACCGCTGTTGGGCACTTGTACACCATAATATGCATCAAAATTAATCTGAGGCTTGCCGGATCTACCTGATTTTGTTGTTATGATAATAACACCATTATTAGCTCGTGAACCGTAAATTGAAGCAGCTGACGCATCTTTCAGCACCTGCATTGTTTCAATATCATTCTGATTCAGCCAGCTCAATTTCCCTTCAAATGGAACCCCATCGATCACATAAAGCGGTTCGTTATTATTAATGGTACTATAACCCCGGATTTTGATAGCTGGAGTAGCGCCAGGTGCACCATCAGTCACAACTTGAACCCCGGTGGCACGACCTTGCAGAGACTCCACGGCACTCGCTGCCGGCGTAGTTTTCAATTGGTCGGTATTGACGACTGCAACAGATCCCGTCAGATCCTTCTTGCGTTGCGTCGAATAACCTGTCACAACGACTTCTTCCAATGCATCCTCTGAAGAATTTAAGGAAATTGTCAAATCAGCCTTTCCCGTGACTGTAACTTCGGAGCTCGAGTAACCGATGTAGCTTACGACCAATACGTCTCCGACCTTTCCCTGGATCGTAAATACACCGTCTGCATCTGTTGATGTCCCTTTGTTGGTGCCCTTGACCTTAACGGAAACACCCGTGATAGCTTGGCCTGTAGTGGCATCCTTCACCACACCTTTAATGGGGATTTCTTGTAACCCTTTGGGTTTCGTTAACGAAACGACTTCAATTCTGCCATGGGCAACTACTCCATTGGCTGAAACCTGAGCGGTCATTCCTCCTGCTATGAGAAGAGAACTCATCAGCAGAAAACTCTTATTGAACTTTTGGCCCAATATGAGATCAAAACAGCGTTTTTGGTCCGTTTTTTTCATCATAATTTTATAAATAGGTGGTTTAAAAAAATTTATGTTTATTTCTATGTTTGTTTTTAGTTGATATTGGTTGTTAAGTTGTTGGTCATTCTACTCCAGCGGAAACAATATGCATTGCTACCGGCAGCGAGCCCTTTGGTTATCATTTTTTTCTTTAGTTTGGTTATTCGCAGAAATGTTAAAATCTGTTAAATAAATGTAAAGAATAATAAATGTAAAAAAAAAGAAAAATCTTAATTAAATTACAAATCACTATAAATCAAGTTACTGTAATTAATACACTAAGTCTTAGTGTTATACTTTTGTTACAAAAAAATCCCACGGGTTTCCTTTGATCCGGTTTCTCCTCAATATCAAGCCTGAATGTCAAATATTCGCCAAATGCATTTAAATACGCTAAAAGGTACTTATATTTGTTTTAATGAATGTAAGTAGTTTATTAGAACGGGCGCTCCGATTTGAGTTCCTTTCCAAGGAAGAAGGTGTTTTTTTATATAAAAATGCACCGACAGCTGATTTGACTTTCGTAGCCAATGAATTGCGTAAGATACAAGTACCACACGGCAAGGTAACCTGGCAGATCGACAGGAATGTCAATACGACCAACGTCTGTGTTGCAAACTGCAAATTTTGCAATTTTTTCCGTCGTCCGGGTCACGAAGACAGTTACATCACCGATATCGAGAGCTACAAACAAAAGATCGAAGAGACATTTAAATATGGCGGAGATCAACTCCTGTTACAGGGCGGTCACCATCCTGATTTGGGGATTGAATTTTACAAAAATTTATATAGACAATTAAAGGAGCTTTACCCTAACCTAAAACTACATTCACTCGGTCCCCCAGAAATCGCACATATTTCCAAGTTAGAGAATATGAGTCATATCGACGTCTTGACGCAGTTGAAAGAGGCCGGGTTAGATTCGTTGCCCGGAGCTGGAGCAGAGATTCTCAATGACCGGGTCCGGCGTTTGATATCCAAAGGAAAATGTGGTGGTAAAGAATGGCTTGATGTAATGCGTGCAGCGCATAAGATCAATTTGCCTACTTCTGCGACAATGATGTTTGGCCATATCGAAACCATTGAAGAGCGATTTGAGCATTTGGTCTGGATCAGAGAAGTACAAGATGAAAAACCGCAGGATTCGTATGGCTTTATTGCTTTTATTCCCTGGCCTTTCCAAGATGACGGTACGTTATTGAAAAGACTACGTGGCATTACCAATGATGTGACGGGAGAAGAATATATCCGCATGATTGCCTTGAGCCGAATTATGCTGCCCAATATTAAAAATATTCAAGCTTCTTGGCTCACAGTTGGAAAACGTACAGCGCAGTTGTGCTTGCATGCCGGAGCCAATGATTTTGGATCCATCATGATTGAAGAAAATGTTGTTTCGGCAGCTGGTGCTCCCCATCGATTCACTTCTAAATCTATACAGGAAGCGATTTTAGAAGCAGGCTTTGCCCCACAGCTGAGAACACAGAAATATGATTTCAGAGAACTGCCTGCCCACATGGTCGAGCAAGTCATTAACTATTAATACCCTACATTGAAAGACGTTATCAGAAATATTGAAGCAATTATTTTTGCTTCTGCGGAAGGAATAGATCTTGCGGATATCAAACAAATCTTGCAGGAGGCTCTGGCCATTGAATTATCCAGAGAGGAACTGCGTGAACTGATTAAAAAGATCGAAGATAAATATCAGGATGAAGAGCATGTTCTCGAATTGCGGTATATCAATAATGCTTACCAGTTTTTGACCAAAGCTGTTTATCATGAGGCAATACAGCAATTGCAAAATCACAACAACAAACGTAAGCTCAGTCAGTCGGCGCTGGAAACACTTGCCATCATCGCCTACAGACAGCCGATTACAAAGCTCGAGATCGAACAGATCAGAGGGGTAAGCTGCGATTATTCTATTCAGAGACTTTTAGAAAAGAAACTGATCAAAATAGCCGGAAAAGCCGATACAATTGGTAAACCATTGTTGTATGCAACCAGCCAACAATTTATGGATCATTTCGGAATCAATGGCGTTCGCGATCTTCCGCAGTTAAAAGATATCGTCACAGAAGACAACGCAATTGGCGAAACAAATGAGTAAATAAAATAAAATAAATTTTTATTTTTAAAAAACAATTCAACATACTGATTAACAGAAAAATAAAGGTCAATATTTTTTTAAAAAAAAGTTTTAAAAAATAGTTTTCTTCTCTAATTTTACAACATTGAATAAGAAACAATAAAGTATTATTTTATGAACACGGCAATATTAGCTACCGAAGATCTTGAAGAAGTAAAATTCGCATCTTTCAATGGACCTGATGACGATGATGATGATTTCGATAACGATGATTTCGAAATTCCTGAAATTGAAGGATTGGATGACTTCGATGATGATGATGAATTTTAATATTTAGTGCGATATAACACTACCTATTAAAACCAGAGAATCATTAAAAAAAATAAGGCGTTCAATTTGATTGAACGCCTTATTTTTTTAAGCCCACCAATTTACTTCGCCTGGTCTATCAGCTTATGCAATTCCATTTTGGGGATCATCCCGCTTTGGCGCCACAGTTGTTGACCATTTTTAAATAAGATAAATGTAGGCACACCACTTACTTTATAAATGGAAGCGATTTTCGGATTTTTATCCACATCTATCTTTATGATGGAAAGATCCTCCTGATAAAATTCTTTTACATCCTGTAATACCGGCGCCATCGTCTGGCATGGACCGCACCACGTCGCAAAAAAATCCACTAAAACCAGCGAATTTGATTGAATAATCTGGTCAAAAGTTGCCATTATTAATTCTCCTTTATTTCATCTTTCAATGCTTTATATCCACCCTGAATATTGCACACATTTTTAAATCCTTTTGCACGCAAGATAGACACGGCGACCGCACTGCGATAGCCCGATTGACAATGCACATACAACTGTGTACCATCTTTTTCCAGCGTTTCCCCAAAATTAGCGAAATCCGACAACGGAATGTTCATTGCATTGTCAATATGTCCTTTATCAAATTCTTTCTCCGTACGTACGTCCACAATATGACCTGGATCTGATCTTTCTCCAAATTTCTGTGCTGTAAAGTTAACAACCGAATCTACTGATTCTCGCGCTTTCCATCGCTTCATGCCTCCCTCCAATACACCAATCGCCGCAGTATACCCCAGTTGTACCAGACGTTCCCCCACTGCCGTAAGATCCTGCGGTTCTACCACAAGCAAAAGCTTTTGATTTCTATCCGGAATGACTTCTGCCAAAAAGGTATCAAATGGACCTTTAAAACCAATGTTGATCGCTCCGGGAATAAATTCTTTTAAGAACTCATCAGCAGATCGCGTATCCAAAACAACCACATCAGCCTGAGCACGTAATTTTTTAAATTGCTTCAGGGAAAGTACAGGTAAGCCTGTTACAGTGTATTGGAGTTCCCCCTGTCCCGAATGTGATTTTGTTTGAGCGGGCAGAGTACTATTGCATGTCAAGATACCCCATATAAGCGTGGTTATTAAAACTCTGTTGTTCATCTTATTTATTATTTAAAGGGAATAAGCAATTTTTCCAATTCCGTTATTTTTCCGTTGTAGATATTCAGATCGACATTTCCACGGATACCGTTTACTGTTCCTTTTTCCGAAAATTGCCAAAATGCCCAATGCTCTTTTGGATTTTCGATCCAAAAATTATAGTTCGCGATCCATAGGGTATAGTTCGCGAATTCTTTCTCTAAAAAATCACTGTAGAATTTATCTCCGGAATACAGGATGGGCTTGACTTTATAATGCACTTCCACCTCTTCGAGCCAACGTTTCAATCCTACTTTAAGGCTATCCATGGACTGTTGCTTCGGATGTTCCTCGATATCCAGTACCGGCGGAAGATCCCCCGGATGAAGCTTTACCTTACGGATGAAATTTTTGGCTTGCTTTACCGAATTTTCATTTGGTCGAAAGTAATGATATGCCCCCCTTAAGATTGCACGATTTTGTATTTTGGACCAATTCCGGCTAAATTTATCGTCTATCCCCTTCTCCCCCATTGTCGCACGGATAAATACGAAATCTATTGGAAATTGATCGTTTATCGTATTCACTTTCTGCCAATCTATATCTTCCTGATAAGTCGAAACATCAATGCCAAACACCTTATCATCATGCTTACTCATGATTTCGATATTACGGATATCATATTTAGCTTCCTTCGTTAACGCCTTATTTTTTGATGTCGCCACGCGGAAGTAATACATAATCCCAGCTTTATAGTGCCATGCAACAAGACATAAGAGAAACATAAGCATCCCTGCGATCATCCAAATCCATCTGTTCTCTCGAGGCTCCCGCTTCTTTCTGCTGGTTTTTGTTTGTTTTGATTGCTGTTGCGCCATATGATGATGAAGTTACGGGAATCACAATTAACTCGCAAAGTTTTCGTAACAATTTATATTTTTGTATATGATCGTATACAACCCTAAAGATTGGCTGTCAGCAACTTTCAAATTACATAAATCAGACACCTTCAAGAAGCTGCTACCCTTTCTTATTTTAATCGCTGTCTACTCTTGGGCCATCGCTTACCTTGAATTGGAATATCTCAAATTAAGCGAAAGGAGTTGGGTCAAAAATATTACCATTGTCCATAATCTCTTAGGTTTCGTTATCTCCTTATTGTTGGTCTTTAGAACCAACACCGCTTATGACCGTTGGTGGGAGGCGCGCAAACAATGGGGTACATTGACTAATGTCAGCCGGGCTTTTGCCTATAAGCTCAATGCAATTCTTGATGAAGACGACAAGGTCAATCGCAGCTTCTTCCGAAAAAGTATCCCGCTTTTTGCTGAGACCTTATATGACTTTTTACGGTCTGACTATACCAAGTTTATGCTGGATGAAAATGAACATCCTGAGCTGAAATCATTGGATAGCAAAAAGCATGGTCCAAATCAGGTTTCCAATATGATTTTTCAGAAGATAAACCAGCTCTATAAGGAGCGTATAGTCAGCGGAGATCAATTGATTATACTCAACGAGGAGATTGTGTCGATGACCAATGTCTGTGGCGCATGTGAGCGGATTAAAAATACACCAATTCCCTTAGCCTACAGTGCATTTATTAAGAAGTTCATTATCTTTTATACGATGACACTACCTGTAGGCTACGTTTTCTCGATCGGATACTTTGTGGTTATTGCCGTTCCGTTCATCCTATATGTACTCGCTTCACTGGAATTAATCGGGGAGTCCATCGAGGAGCCTTTTGGCATAGACCAGGACGACCTACCGATTGACAAAATCGCGGCTAATATAAAAAAACACTGCCACGAGATTATTCCGGCGTAGTATTTTGAAAATAATCTAGCTCATTTTCAAACCATAAGACATCATTGCAAAAATAAGTTTTGCAAATCTATACAGAATTTCTACTTTTGTCGCGGAGAGTTGGCAGAGTGGTCGAATGCGGCGGTCTTGAAAACCGTTAACTGTCACAGGTTCGGGGGTTCGAATCCCTCACTCT
>Ga0153980_1000109_pt1 | contig 47494 bp, 55 predicted proteins | sample TSGA064MetaG_FD_104722 | JGI IMG/M metagenome (GOLD analysis project Ga0153980, IMG submission 104722) | Attine ant fungus gardens microbial communities from Georgia, USA - TSGA064 MetaG | ecosystem: Host-associated > Fungi > Mycelium > Unclassified | place: USA: Georgia, Magnolia Springs State... | reverse complement strand
TGCTCAAGTGTAGTTGGTTGTTCTTCCGTGGAAGAATCTGTTGGTGGCGCTTCTGGCGTTGTTTCTGGAGTAGAATCAACGGTTTCTTCTGTTTGTCCTCCATTGCTTCCTTCTTGAACCGTCACAGATTCTGAAGAAAGCGTTGGCGACGTAGGTTCTTCATTTGCAAAGACTGCTGGTGTATAGCCAAATACTTGACTAACAACTAATAAGGCATATAATAATTTACTTGTTTTCTTCATGTTTTTTCCTCCATTATCAAAATTTTTTCTTACCAAATAGAAGTATATACAACTGTTTGTGAAAGCTTTTTTAATACATTGTAAAAATTTTTTTAATTTTTTACTTTCAGATGCCACTTGTTTAATTTTCGTTTCTTTATTTTGGATGATTTTGGCACGTCAAATCCAAATAAATCCTTCCAGACACCATGGCTTCCTTGTACGATTGGAATCGGCAAACACTTGCCAGAGTGAATCAAAATTATCTGGGTATATGATCTCAAATGCTCTGGATTCAACAATCCATTCTTCTGAAATTCTAACACTTTATTCGGTAAAAATGAAATCCGAATAAGATAGTTATTTTCATCATAATAAAATTTTACATCTGTTTCTCTCACTGCCAAAGCTTTTCCTTCAGCTTTAAAAATACTTCCCATAGAGTTCCTCCTAAAATTTTCTCAATCATTATAAGTAAAAACAGTGAAGTTCACTGTCAAAAAAACTATGTTACTCAACATTTAAAGCTAAATAACTTAGGCATACGCCTAAAAAAAGACCAACAAGTAAACCACATGCAAAAAGAATGCTATTCATTTGTGACTTTCTCCTTCTATTTTTTATTAGTTACAACTAGTAAAGAACTAAAGATAGTCCTTTTTGACTATCTCTAGTTCGCTTCATTATTCTTTGACTTTACGACGTACCAAAACAACACTTGCGCATACAAAAAGAAACAGCCCTAATGCTACATATGCAACATTTACTGTTTCTCCTGTTTTTGATAATGATTTTGGTGTTTTGAAGGTGACGGTTTGGTCTTTATTGGCCAAATTGTCCTCTTTACCAACAAGTTTTGTTTTTTCTTTGTCGTAATAGATATAATGAGTAGCTACTCCTTTTTGACCGTCTTTCATCGTATTTTTCGCAATTGGAATGTCCACATGGAGCGTTTCATTCTCTGCTTTTGCTGTATACGTTGATTCAACAGTCGTAATGACTTTTTTCGTTTCTGGATCTACATATGGTGTAACAATAGTGTACGCATGTCCTACTTCAGAACCTTTGATTTTCACTTTATCACGTAACGTATTGTCAATGGTTGGATTTGCTTCTTTCTTACCGTCTACAGTCGCTAAAAGCGTAGTAATTTCCATTGGTTTGCGTTTATTGACTGCTTTAAGTGAAATCACTTGGCCATTCGTTTCTGGCGTTACTTCAAAGCTCAAATCGTCGGTATTTGGATAGTACCAGCTCAATGGTTTTGTTTCTTTTAAGCTATAGTTCCCAGTTGGCAATTTCTTCACAGTGATTTTTCCGTCTTTATCTGTCCTGTACGTATTTACCACGGTTTCTTTTTTACCATCCATACGAATCAATTGGAATTCAACCCCTTCAAGCGGTTTGTTTCCTAAATTATCCATTTTGATTAGCTCTACGTCTGTATACGCCAATTTGTTTTCAATCTCTTTTCGAGCCATTTTCGTCAAGATTTCTTTGTTTTCAGCGTATCCATCCGCAAATACATGAATCGTATGCTCTTTTTCATTCGTAGAAGGTACATATTTAAATTCATATTTGGTTTCGTCTAACACGTGGTCATTTCCTGCATCAATTTCCTTCAGATAGAGATTACTTTCTACGTTTGATAACGTAATCCCTTCAAAAGCTAATTTACCGTCTTTTACTTTCGCAAAAGCTAATGCTGTGTCGTGAGGTAAAATATCAAAACCAATTTGAATACCACCTTCACCAACAAACAAGCCAAAGACTTGGCCATTCTTCGCATTTTCTAGCTCAATCACTGGTTTGTCGTCTTCCCAACCAGTTGCCCTGCGTACTTAATCTCAAAAGGAATTGGTTCTTCTAGCATTACAAAACCACTTGGAGCTTCAATTTCAACAGCTTCGTATTTACCTAAATATAGATTTGGGTCAGACTTCGCCATTCCTGAATCATCTGTGATCAATTCAAAATCTTTGCCGTCTTTTTGAACATATTCCCCTTTGGCTAAACGAACAGTACCATCAGGCGTTGTGATATCTTCTCTTGCACGGATTTTGAATTTCACACCTGCTAAATCCACTTGATCATATTGAATTTCCGCATATTTACTATACTCACATTCTTTTTCAACAGTAGAAATTCCTTTTTCACCTGTTTTATGAATTTTTACTTGCCCTTTTTGTGGCATATTCTCGAATTTAATCGTAATTACACCACCTGCATCGGCTTCAGTAACAGAGAAAACAACAGGTTCAGTCGCAAGTAAATAGCCTTCAGGTGCACGTAACTCACGAATTTCATATCGTTCTTTACCAAAAGGTAAGCTCACTAATTTCTAATGAGTTTGATACACGCATAGAAACGTAGTCGCCTTTGCCGTCATTCGCCCAGCGATCCCAGATTTTGAATGTTGTATCGCGTAGTGGAATATTTTGTCCTGTTTCGACATCCACTTTTACTAAATGTAAACGTGCTTCAATGATTTTATCTTCCAATTACCCAAAAGAATTTTTGTTCTTCTTCTGAAATGGTAAATTCGATTTGTTCAATTGGTAAGTATCCTTCAGGCGTTTTAGTTTCTTCCATGACATAAGAATCGTAAGGCAATGTTTTACCTATACTTGCTTTACCATTTTTATTCGTTGTCATCATTTTTACAACTTTTTCAGTTGTTTTTGACGTAATAGTGAATTCTACCCCTTCTAATTGAAGCTTGATATTGTCTGCTTTTCCTGTAATTGTATCAAGAACTTTTTTGACAAGTGGCTTATCACCAATTTTAACAAATTCCACGCCACCTTTAATGACTTGATCTTTTAGCGTCATTGTTTTTACTGCGACAATTTTATCTTGGCCTGCATACGCAATATTCACTGGATATTTTGTCGAATCAAGATTGTAGCCTTCAGGTGCTTTGATTTCTTGAACATAGTAGTCATGCATAATTTGAATGTTTTCAAAAGAACCTGTAACTTTGTCTCCAGATTTTTTCAACGTTACTTCTTTTAATTTTTGACCATTTGTTTCAAATAAACCATAAACAGCACCTTCTAATCTAGCTGAACCTTGCGGTTGATTACCTGTTTCCTTGTCTTCCTTGATAAGATCTAAGCGTCCAACTTGTTTTTTGTTTTTGAAAGTAACCGTAATTGTTTGATTGGCTTCAACTGTGACTGTTTGTGATGTTTTGTTAAGAACGTAGCCGTTTGCCGCTTGAATTTCTTGAATGGTTACTTTGGTTCCATGAGGAATGTCTTTCAGGTCAGCTTCCCCGTTTGCATTGGTTACCACTTCTACATTTCGGCCGCCATAAGAAAGTTTGAATTTCACACCAGAAATAGCTTTTCCTGTGTCAGCGTCCACTTTTTTGATTTTTACATTACCGTTTTTAATGACTTTAACATTTAATTTTACTAAAGTATTATCTGGGTCCATAAGCCATGCTACTGTTTGACTTCCTGGTTTAGCGTATGCAATACTTATTGGTTCAACTGAATATCTTTTAAAATTAATACTTCCTGTTTCATTGCTTGAAGCAGTTGCTGTTAACATTACTTTATTTCCATTTCGCTCAACTTTTACTCCTGCTGTATTGCTACTCATTTTTTGATAATCTTTAAATATACCATTTGTATCTGTTAACGTTACAGATTGACCTACTTTTAATGTTACTTATTGATTATTAAACGAAGGACGTTTGGCCAAATTGGCAATACCAGTATGGATTTCATTAATAATCCCTTGATTACGTCCACTGTTTTGAATCCACTAAACACCTAGTTCATCCCACAAAAATGTTTGAGTGTTCCAATAATGTGGAATATCTTTTGTTTTAGAATATCCTACACTTGCACCTTGTTGCATTCTTTTTGTAATTTGACTAGGCATTACTGTTTGTGTATAACCACCAAACCCATTAACTAGAATACCTGGTTTAATACAAAAAAAGTGGTTTTCCATCAGGAGTAGCCATCTCATCGAAAACAGCTCCTCATGTTTCCAACCCGCTGTTAGGCATACGAATATGCCAATTAACTGTAAATTGACGAACAACTTGAATCATAATTCCTGCTCGTTCCTCAACCGCTCTACGTAATCTAGCTGCTGAGTCAAAGGGAAGGGCATTCCTGCTTCTTTTTTGTTGATCTCCTTTAATAATATGTTACACTGAAGATGCGAAACGACATTAAATTGTACAAATAACACAAAAAGCAATCCTACGGCGAGTAGGATTGCTTTTTTTACACTAGTTGCGACTCCTAGCGTGTGTGTTGATAACAGCTTACTTTCGGCTATCGTCTTCCTCGTCCAACACACGAGAAATCATTTCCAGAACCAATCCTACAAAGATCGGTGCGATAACCAACGACATTAAATCTTTCACAAATAACACGCAGAATAGGGGAGCGGAGCGTGCGACTTTCACCGCACTCCGCTCGCGCATTCTTAAAGCAACTTAAGTAGTTGCCCGACCTTAGAATTTTGTAGCGCTTTTTGATTGACCGCCCGTAATCTATTTTTCCTAAGACGGAAATATTTTTCATCAAGAAAACAATTGACATTTTCACAAGGTACTGTATGGCGAACAATAGGAGTTAGGTGTGTTGGATACAATATTGCTGTTTTAGAGCAATATATTTTAACCCCGTAAAGCGTTGACCAATATCGTTTCAGCATCCACGAGGATGATTTGTGCGGATGTCTACGCCTTTCCCAGTGTCGGAGATATAGCCATAATTGTTTGTTTACTTCACCGAATGCCTCACTTGAGCACATTGACGAGTGATAGTTAGCACAACCTCGCAATGTGAGGTTCAAATTCTGAATTAATAGGTCTTGAAATGAAGAATAATGTACTTTAACAACTTGTTTCAATGTTTGTTTTATTCTCTTTATAGACTTTTTCGATGGTTGAACAATCAGCTTGTAGCGCTTATATTTCCTGAAATTCCACCCAAGGAAGTCGAATCCTTGATTGATATGAGTGATGAGTATTTTTTAATCTGATAATGAAAGCCCACGCTCTTTCAGAAACTCATTAATCATGTTTTTTATTTCTAAGAGTATTTCTGGAGAGTCTCCAGTGACAATGAAGTCATCTGCGTATCGCACAAAATTTACTTTTTGTTTGTTGTATCTGACCCCAATCGTTCCTTTTTTATTAGACCAATATTTAGATTTTATCCTTTTCTCTAAGCCGTCTAGCGTAATATTTGCTAACGTGGGGGATATGATCCCACCTTGTGCTGTTCCCATGGTAGTAGGGAATAGCTTTTTCTTTTCCATGTATCCACTTTTAAAAACTTTCTCAACATGTTCTTTTCCAAGGGAATGTTATCAATCAGCCATTGGTGGCTGATATTGTCGAAACATCCTTTTATGTCTCCTTCTAGTATCCATTGAGCTGAGTACTGTCTGCACAGAACTTTAAAAACTTTTTCTCCTGCATCTTTGGCACTTTTAAATCTCCTAAAACCATAAGAGTTAGAGTCCGAAGTGCATTCTGATACTGGCTCCAATGCTTGTACATACAGGGCTTGCATGACTCGGTCGAGCATACATGGAGTACCCAAAGGCCTCTTTTCTTTCCAAATTTGGTAATATATATTCTTTTTACAGCTTTTGGTGAATAATGATTAGGATTTAGTTGTTCAATTGCTTGCTTCTTTTGAGAGTCTGTTTTCCAGATTACCCCATCAATTCCAGCAGTATTTTTCCCTTTATTCGATATTACCTTTTTTACGGCTAATGCTTTTACATAAAACGAATGTGTAATCAAGTATTGAAGTCGTCGAACGAGTCTCCATTTTCCTTGTTGGGTGGCCTTTACAATTCTTAGTTGCAATCGTTTCACGTACTCTTCTGCCTGTTTCCAATTTATGGTTTTCCAAGTTTTGTTAACGGTAGAATTGCCCATGCAAGTTGTTCTCACTTTCGTGTCGTTGAACTTTGCTTGTTAGACGATATCAGCTAGTTCATGTAATAGAATGCTCTTCGGAAGTCAGCTACCTTTCAGTATAGGACAAATTTTGAATCCTTATTTCAGCAATTACAGCTGAACTTTCGCTTTTTCCGAAATCCCTTATCCTCTGAACATTGTATATTTCTCACAAAATACCTACCCCTAGGGAGTTCATAGGACTTACCCTGTTTCAGACTACAAAATAATTGTGTGCATTTAGGTTCTACCCGTAGACCGGAGACTCTGTCCACTTTCTAACAAGGAGGAGGTTGCCTTGTAGTCTTTGTCTCGTGCCATTTTGGCCGGGGTGTATCACTCACTTTTCACCCGTTCCCGTCACGGCCCAGCAGTAGTTCACTTATGTTAACCATGTGCACTTTTCCTAGCAGTATTACCAGTTGTGAGTACTGTTCTACCACATTGTCCCGGCAGCTATCACACCGAAAAATTACTTTTCACGCATGTACCAGTAGGAATATTACAAGTGGAAGTAATAGCTCCTTATGAGCAATTTTGTAGACGACTTTTCAGGTCGCAAACCTCCAATCGAGGCGAGCTGCCACATTAATTATATCATAGATTGAAATTCTGCCAATTCAATAATAAAACCTTCAATAATTTATTTAGCTGTCCTATGATTTTTTATAAGCGTGTAAACTCGTTTACACCAGGAACATTTATACTTTCTTGAATCACTCGTAACTCTGCTTGCAAGACAGCCACAGGTGCATTGTACATATGCAACACCACTTATTTTATTGTTATCTTTTATCACTGCGCCTTGGTAATTAAATTTCTTCATAAAAATCTCCATCACTGTAATATCGGTAATAAAAGCATCAATTGTATTGTTTTCTTCTTCGGTTAATTCTGAAAATTTTACTTCTGAAAAAGGATTGTCTATCGGTTTTTCAAATTCGTTTTCCATCCATTTATAAAAATCGTGTATTTTTATGTTCCTAATGTCGTAAAAATCGATTTGCTGATTTCCAATGAGAACGACATCGAATTCAGTCATGCCACGAAATACACCATGTAAATAAGGTTTTACACGCTCATATTCATCTAAAGAATTCAGCTGAATTTCTAGGACCTTATTCTGTTTGATTGAGCGACTTAGCAAGTGTTCTATTTGAGCCTGTGACTGCTGAGGTAAACGTTCAATTTCTCTTGAATGATAATCTAATCATTCGTCTCTTTGATCGCTGCTTGTAATTCCCCTAAAGGAAAAGCTGTTGGCCACTTCAATTCAAAGGGTCTATCGACGTAATCATTGTATGGTTTGAACTCTTTTTTCGTTCTTCTTACCATTTTGAACACTCTCCTTACTTGAACGTTATACGAACAAACATTCTTATATTCAAGTGCTAGATTCATTGTATACCTGAAAAATTTTAGTTTGGTTAGACTGAACGAAGAGAAGGAAAACAAACTAAAACGTCAAAGACCAGTTGAGCAAAGCGAAACCAGTTTTTCGTCTTTTAGATCTTAGGCATATTCCTGGTATGAAAATTATTCGTATTTAAATAGAAATTTTTTTATTATTTCCGTCTGCAGCTCACCATTTAATCATGTAAAAGCGAACGTTAAACCTCTTCATTGCATAATTACCAATCAATATTTTTGAAAATGGCTTAGAATTGCTCTCTCAAATCTTAAGATTCATAAATATAATCAAAAAATAGCTAAAAAACTCACTGTTCTAATCAACTTTTCAATTCTTTTCTGTGCGTATTTCTATACAGGAACCGTTACTTAATTTATATTCTTTTTTACAGCTACTACTTTACTCTAATATTTCAATCTTAATTCTATATTCCATATATCCGGCATCTCATTACCACATGTACACCCATATGTCAAGAAAAAAAAAAAAAAAAACAGCGTTTTTTTGAACTTTTTAAAGAAAATATCTCTTGATCTTCTTGTTATACTTCAATTGTTCTAAAAAATAAATTTTTAAAGGAGCGAATTTAGAATGAAAAGTATTCGATTACTTGGAGCTACTTTATTAGCTTCCACAACTTTATTAGGAGCAGCAAGTGCTTTTGCGACACCTTCAGAACCACAAAATCCAACTCCAGCATCTGCTGAAACACCAATTAGTGCAGTATTAACGGTAAATGAAACACCAACACCTCCAACACCCCCAACTGAGCCAGATGAAGGTGGAACAGATAAACCAACAGATATTACTGGATTGTTTGGTATTGCGTATGCACCAAAAGGATTAACTGGTACAAAACAATTAAATGAATCCGGTGAAACACAAGTCGAACTAACTACCAATGATGGTACTAATACTCAAAACAAATATAACGTAGGGGTACAAGATAAAACACGTGCCAAAGATCGTGCTTGGACTTTAAAAGCTAAATTAGTTTGGGACGGCGATACTAACAACTACATGGCTGGTTCAACAATCACTGCTACTGATGGGAATGTAAAATTAAATACTGAAGGAAAATTAACTCCAGTAACTGGAGGAGAAGTTACTATGGAAGAAGGCGCAAATAACCCAACAATTGGCCAAGATTCTGAAGTAACATTGATGAAAGCTAATGCAGGAAAAACTGTTAATGGTGTGTATAACTACCAATTCAAAGATCCTAAATTAGTGATTCCAAACTCTGAAAATGTAGCTGCTGGCACATACTCAGGAAACATTGTTTGGAACTTATCTAATGCTTTAGGAGCATAATTTCTCTTACAATTTTTGTTTCATGAAAAACATGTCCCCGCTTTCAAGAAGTTAATATTCCTTTTATCAAGCTTTTCATTTTCTATCCAATAATATAAATGGAATGTTAACTTCTTAGAGGCGGGGACAGACTTATAAGAAAAAGGAGCACTAATAGTGCTCCTTTTTCTTATAAAGTTACACACTATCAACTGCCTAACAAACTTATTAAATCTTATCATTTTTTTCTTTTTCAATACAACTATAAGAATGATTAATAATAAGAAAATGATTCCTATTAAAGCAAGCACTAACCATTGAACATTTCTGTTTTTTTCTTTCTTTGAAACATCTGTTTTATTCAATGACGTTGCATTTTCTCCTGCAATTGTAAATGATTTTTTAATTGCCATTCTTGCTTTTCTGACCTTACAGTCATTGTTAATGTATACTTCCCTGCTTTCATCATGTGTTTTTCACAATAAATTGAAATATACTACTAGGTGCGATTTGCAGGTCGCCTTTCTTTTCACTTAATACTTCTGTTACACATGCTTCAACGGATGCTTTATTAATATAGCTTGCAGTTTTATTTTCACTTGCTGCACTAATTACATTCCGACTATTTACCTGTGTAGGGGTTACTTCTTTTAACGTAACGGCATTTTATACAGGTGTTTTGTCTCCATGAACAAGTAACGCAATGGCATAAGCAAATTTATTTTTAAACATCCCTTTTGTTTCACTTGAAGTCTTTTGCGACTTAAAAAAATCAATTATTGACTTATAACTTTTTTTAATTTTTTTCTGTAGGTATTTCTATATACGAACCGTTGCTTAATTTATATTCTCTTTTACAGCTACTACACTTAAATTGATTATATTTTCCTCGCTCTTTTCTAGCCAATTGTCCACAATCACAAGCAACATAGGCAACAACATTTGTCTTATTCCATGTAGTGATTTCTATACCAAAATGATCATATTTTTTCCGAATAACCATCTTAAATCTCCTCATTTCTAAAACTATACTTTTCAATCATTTCTTGAAGTCATCTGCGATTTTTATAACGTTACTTTTTTATAATACTTATCAATGTCCATTCAAAAATGTAGGTTTTTGAATGGACATTTTTAAAGCTATTTTTTAACAAAGACCAATAATTTTATAATTTTTCATCTGTTCTTGTTGGTTTGAATATTGGCATTTATTTTTCCTTCATTTTATCTAAATAGCGATAAATCGTTGTTCGAGAAACATTCCAACGTTCAGCAATGATTTTAATCGGTGTTCCACTATCAACTAAAGTCTTTAGTAATTCTAAGTCTTGTGCTTTTAATTTTTCAGGACGACCTCCAAATCGACCTCTTGCTCGAGCTGCCGCTCGTCCTGCTGCAGATCTTTCTAAAATTAGATTTCGTTCAAATTCCGCAAATGCTGCAAACAAATGGAACATAAATTGTCCTGTAGAACTTGATTTATCCATTGTTATATTTTCTTGAAGACTATGAAAACTAACACCTCGTTCATTCAAACGATTGACGATTGAAATCAAGTCTTCCATATTTCTTCCTAGACGATCTAAACGCCAAACGACAAGTGTATCTCCAGATCGAACAAAATCAATGGCTGTTTCTAGTCCTGGCCGATTACTTTTTGCACCACTCATATGATCTGTAAAAATTTTTTCGCAACCAAATTTATTTAAGCTATCTTCTTGTAAATCCAAATTTTGTAAACCAGTAGACACCCGGGCGTATCCTATTTCCAAAAAAATCACTCCTTTGCAAAATCTATTGTAACATAACTTTAATTTGACAGCATAATTGAACATAGATTTTGATATGAGTTTATGAACACAAAAAGGAGTTGAAATTTTGAAAACTAGATAAAAAAACACTGTGTCCAGAAACGCCTGATTTTATGAACACTTTATTTAAAATAATGATTATTATTAAAGACAAGTCTATTTGCTATGTATATGCTTTTGAATATTCTCTTGCTAACACATACTAAGTATGGGTTCACTCATATTATAATAAGGTTTATCACACTTAATCCAATTAACACTAGTGAACCAATAATTCCTATAAAATTAGGAATCAAATAAGTCTTTTTTCTATTTTTAATTGTTATGAACGTATAGTCCTCTACTAAATAAACTATTTGGAAAATAAGTGTCAAAATTCCTGCAATCCCAAAAATTATTGTTGATACATGCATGTTTATTCCCTCCTTATTTTTTTTACTGTTAAAGCTATTACAATGAGTGAACTTCCTACTATTACTATTCCCCACCAATAACTTTGAACAACTCCTATATAAGGGAAAACACGTGAACTACTCATTCATACAATCATTCAAAAGAATACTTTGTCTTATTATTTTTTCTAAAAACAATAAGATAAAGCCTTATAAACTAAGAAAAAGCTAGATTTTAACTTTTTCAAAAAATCATCTTGAAAAACTAGTATCATTAGATTTTTTCTAAAAAATTTGCTAGAATCAAGTGTGAAGAGTTTAGTTTATAGTCTTTAGAAGTGCTATATAATATAAAACATGCTTGAAACAAATGAGACAAAGTATTCTTTTGTCTCATTTGTTTCAAGCATGTTTTATAAATTTAAATTCATAACAGCTAAATCTTTATCTTCTTGTGTAATTCCTATATACCTCAACGTGTCTCTTTGTGAAGCATGATTCAATAATTCCTGAATGATTTCAATAGATACATTATTCTTGTATAAAAAATAACCAAACGTTTTTCTCATTGAGTGACTTCCCACATTAGAAATACTATTTTCTTTTGCTGCTTTATTTAAAATTGCCCATAGTGTTTGGCGATTCATGGGTTGATTTTCTCCTTTTCCACTAGGAAACAAATAATGGTCCAATTCTCTTTTACTCAAATAATACGGAAAATAAGTTTCTACATACTTTTTTATATCTGTTTTTAAACGTTCTGATAAAATTACTGAATTGTATTTTCCTGTTTTTTGTTCTTTTAAAGATAATCGTTCCTTTACCTTTATTCCTTCTTTTTCTTTCATCAATACGTCTGATAATTTAAGTTTTCTCAAATCAGATATTCGATAGACTGTATTTATACCTATTGAAAAGAGCAAAACATTACGCTCTCCATATTTACCTTTACTTAGACTTTTTTTCATTTTATTAATTTCTTTTTTGCTTTTTAATGGTTCTACTGTTTTCATAAATTTCTTCTCCTTTGCAGATAAAGAAACCCTACTGTCAAAGGCAGTAGGGTTCTTTGTAACTAGTCACTAGCCCGTAATTATATAGTAAATCATGTGTATCTTTCACATTTATTACAGCTTTGACATTTATCAATAACAACATAGTTAGTTAAAAAGTAGATAAGTAAAAAATTATAGATAAACACTCTCATTATCCTTTATTTCTTTAATTAATAATCTTTTTTCTAGTAGTAATTTATGCAACAAATTTTTTCCTTTTTTTTCATTATCAATACTTTCAGAATAATTGTATAACAATTTACTTATCTTATTTGCTAAATCTAATTCTATAGCTTCCTTAGTTGTTCCTTCATATACTTTGTAATAAAAAACTAATAATATCTTACTGCCATATAAATCATAATAATCAAAAATCGTTTGAAAGTATGAATAATCTAAGCTACTTAAAGAATGTCCATAAAAAGCAATTTCAGTTACTTCATCTATGGAGGGTAATATTTCTTGGTCATATTTAGCAGCCAATTTTGTTTCCGTCATTTGTCTAAATGTTTTAGTAAATCTAAATATATCCAAATTAGGATCAATTCTTTCCTGGTCGATACCAAAAATTATATTATCATCTTCTACGGTACCATGAACATTTACTACAGAGAGCTCTTGATTAAAAAACTTGAAAGGGTTTGTATAATTAAAACTAAATACTACAACATCTTCGATTTTAGGTACTGAAGTAGCATTAGACATTTTTAACAAAAGAGAACAAGCCTTTTTTCTATATTCATCACTTTCAACAGACTTTATATATTCTGAAAAACTTTTTTCAAATGAACGTAGTTCTGTATGCAAATAATCAATTAAGTCTGCTTGATCATAAACTTTTCTACCACTAGATAAATAAAATGCTAAGTGCAAACAGAATAACGTTTTTATATTTTTTCCAATAAAAGTATTAGACTTTAGTGCTGATGAAATCACATCTAAACTCGGAATTTCATCTAAATCTTCTGGGGTATTTAAAAAATCTAACATTCTTTGTTCTACTTGTTGCCACTGTAAATCATTACTATCATTACCAAAAAAATAAAAAACTAAATCCCAAAAAGTAAGCTTATTTTCCTGAAGTTTATCATATGTTTTTTTATTACATATATAAAAATCTTCAGAAATCTTATTTTTTTTATATGTTCCAATCTTAAAAATCATTCTACATCCAAAATCGTCATTTCCCAAATTATGCTTAAAATCATTGAACGTTTCATTTAAATAAGTTGCTAGTTCTTCATTAATTCTTTTACAAAAAAAATCACTATATCTAGATTTCAAACCACATGATAAATCAAAACCATTACCTAAAATAACTACTTTTTTATTCAAAATTAACACTCCTGATTTTATTTATTAAATTAACTAAAATCAATTATATTCCAAGCAGACTTTCTTTTGTACTTCTATTCAACACTTTCCTTAATTTATTTAAAACTTTTATGGATGCAAAGTCTTACAGACTTTGCTATGAATTTGTCAATATACAGTTGTTCGCTCGTACCGTCTTCGACTTCGCTCACTACCTTTGACGCTTCGCTATATTGACAAATTCAGCCAGCTATTACACAGCTGCCCTTTATTGATAGTGAACGGGGCTTACAGCCCCTTTTCCCCATCAATCTACGATTGTTGGGTCCCCCTGCGTATGCTGCGCACACTTACCGCCCGTTTACAACGGGCTGTCGGACTACGTCCTCCCTTTAGCGCTCCTCCGTCGCGCACCGGCCTTTTCGGCCTCCACCTTCTTGTCATTTTATTTTTTTGAAAAACCGGCAATTCCATTGCCTTATATCCTATCCTCCGTTGGATTGACAAGGGTAAAATACACTAACAGCTGTAAGCCCTTGTCAATCACTTCAGATAGGATCTATTTTTCTTAACAAAAAAATAAAAAAACAACAAGAAGGTAACCCCTTCAAAAAAGGAGAAATTCATATGCAAGATAATGAAATTCAAGGGCTTTTAGAACTAGCGTTAGATTATGATTATATGCTAGATTCATTTACACTAAACCAACACTTTCCTTACCCTCTTCGTTTACTAAAAACAGAAAATGGTGAAGAACTTTGGAACATGTTAGAAATCTTAAACTTTTCAATCATATCTTGTCCCTTTGTTCTTAAAAATACACCTTTTCGTTCTTTTCATGAAGAAATAGTTATTTGTATAAAGCATGATATACAATACAGTGGGACGACACATTGGTTAGACTACCTCATTAATAAATTAGACAATGATACGTCCAATTTTGGCTCTAGCACATTTCCTACACATACTAATTTCACATTCAAGGAATTTCTCAGTTCTTACAGACTAACTCGTTCTGATATTCCACTAGGGAATTTACCAGATTTGTTTACCTTTGTCTATTGTGCCAAAATAATACAAGATAAATACAAAATTAGAGAAAACATAAAAGCATTAAGAAAAAACAGCAATATTCCTTTTACTATTGACACTTCTTCCAAACTTGTATTACCTAGTGAATACATGTTATACTAAATAAAAATGGAGGTGTTACCTATGACATCAACAAAAACTAGAAAACAAGGCAATTCCTTAGTTATTACAATTCCTGCTACATTAGGAATTAAAGAAGGAGAAGAATTTGTTATCCTTCGTAAAAATAACGGGTCTATCGCCTTAATTCCAAAAGTTGAAGATTTTTTTGAAAATGCATCGGAAGGTGAGTTCTATCTTCCTGAATTAGCGATAGATTATTCCCCTAGCGGAGGAGAAATTGATGGAATATAAGCCAAAACAAAGGGATATTGTAATTATCGATTTTGCACCTTCCAAAGGTTATGAAATCAGAAAACGACGTCCTGCACTCGTAATGAGTAAAGACAAATACAATACTTCTACAAATTTAGTTATTGTTTGTCCAATTACTTCATTGAATAAAGAACGTCCTTTTCTTGTACCTATTTATAGCGAAAAACTTCATACTCCAGATAATGCTATAAGTAAAGTGAATACATTGCAAGTATACTCACTAGACTATACAGAACACGCTCAACGCGGAATAAAATACGTAGATACATTAGACGAAGAAACATTTTACGAAATCGCTCAAAAGTTTTTACAAAATTTTTCTTTTGTTATTTAAGAATCAGAAGCCTTCAATTGAAGGCTTCTTTTTTATTCACTTGCTGTTCGCTTTATGGATGCAAAGTCTTACAGACTTTGCTATGAATTTGTCAATATACAGTCGTTCGCTCGTACCGTCTTCGACTTCGCTCTCTTCCTTTGACGCTTCGCTATATTGACAAATTCAGCCAGCTGTTACACAGCTGCCCTTTATTGAAACGAAAAGGGGCTTACAGCCCCTTTTCCCCCATCAATCTACGATTGCTGGGTCCCCCTGCGTGTGCTACGCACACTTCCCGCCCGTTTACAACGGGCTATCGGACTACGTCCTCCCTTTAGCGCTCCTCCGTCGCGCACCGGCCTTTTCGGCCTCCACCTTCTTGTCGTTTTATTTTTTTGAAAAAACGGCAATTCCATTGCCTTATAACCTATCTTCCGTTGGATTGACAAGGGTAAAATGCACTAACAGCTGTATCCAGCTAAAGCTGGTACAGCTGTAAGCCCTTGTCACTCATTCCAGGTGTGATCCTCTATTGTTTACAAAGAAAAAGCCCTTCCTTAAAAAGAAGGAAAAATGGTTATAATTGTTTTTTCTTACATATAGCCCATTTACTTATTTACAACAAATACATACAATAGAAATTAGAAAAGAAAAGGAGTATTTTATTATGGATACAACTACAAACTACACTTGTAAATATTGCGGTTCTGAATTATCTGACCGATTAACTTGTAATTTTTGCGAAATTGGTTTTTCACTAGATTCTGTTTGCTCAAATAAAGAACGAGCATCACAAATCCCCTATGAAATCCCTATCTTAGGTGATGAAAACGAAATCCTTAATCGTTCAACAATTGACTTCTTATCAGAAAAAACACTCACATTGTATTACTTGCTAAAAATTGCCAGGAAAGCAAAAGACATTGCGTTTCGTGCCCATGAAGACGAAAAAGTTTCTATTTTAATAAAAAAAATATATGTTATTGAAAATATTCTTTTTGAAAGAGAAGGCATATTTCCAAAAGCTATGAACGATTCCGTGCTAAAAAGAAAAAGAAACGAAATTATTGAATTTGAGGCTTATCTACAAAATAAAAACAAATTCATTATGAAATGAATAAAAAACGCCAGAATAGCTGATTTGGCGTTTTTTATTGTTTTATTTTTGCTTCTATTCTTTGTTTTAAGGTGCTCATTCTCAGACTTTTCACTCGATACCTGGAATAAAAATAAAGTTGCCAAGTCTGTACTGAGTAAAGCATATATTGCTGTTTATTCATCAAAGCTTCTTTTTCTTGCACAATAATCTTTTTAGCTGCTATATTTTTTGAAAAATATAACTTTTCTATTTCCTGCAATTCTTCTAAGCGTATGCGAAACAAGTAAAGCCCTGCTGTTCGCTTAATGTTTCTCATCATTCTTTTCTTCTAAGTTTTATACCAAATAAAAAAGCTCTCTATCAAATAGAGAGCATCGTCAAAATTGAGAAATTAAATGATCTTCTAATGAAAATCATTTATTATTCTATCTCATGTTTTTCCAAAATTCAATCTCTCATAATTTTTTTCTTTATAGGAAAGAAAAAATAATTGATTTGTTTTTTCAATATATTGGTAGATTGCTACCTTAAATGTATCCGTTAACCCTGGTATTTTCTCAATTGTTTCGTTTACCTCTTTTTCATTATATACAAAAAAATCTCCCTCCCATGTCAACATTACTGTTAACTCTACGTTCCGAATTTGCAAAAAATACGTACAACCAAACGTATTGCCACACTCACAGCCGTAAATAAACATGTTGCTCTCACTCTTTCTTTATACTAATCTTCTCTCATGCCTTCCTGAAATGCTACTAGCACTAAAGCAAAAAGCTTTTGAATTTTCATAAATCGTTTATCACTAACTTTTTCTTCTTTCTTGAACACCAAATGTTTTCATTATTTGATAATCTGCTCGAATCATTCGTTCTAATGTATGGGCAGGATAATAGCGTTGTTTGCTTATCTCTCGATCTTTTGCCACAATTTCTTCCCACATTTCTTTTACTTCTCTTGAAACTAAACAATCAATTCGGGCTTTTTCCTCCACATGTGGACCTGAATTATTTTTGGACATTTTGCACCCTTCTTTCTTTCACTGAACATTGATATTTATACTCATCCCAAGTAGTAAACAAATAGATAAATAACAAAAAGAAAATACCTAATTTAATTAACAACGGTAAAAATTGCATCAACATACCACATAAAATCATTGCGACCACTAATCGTTTGTTCACCTTGTCTTCACGTCCTTTTTCTAGTAAACTAAATATAGTTACCTTTTCAATTTTGATCCCTTTATTTGCGGTACTTGTTCATTTGTAACAAGTGCCGCTTTTTCTTTAAAATCACCTTATAATGCTAGTTACTCCATATACCTAAGTGCTATTGTTTAGCTAATTCTTGTTTTTCCTCTAACTGCTCTAAGTATTTTGCTTCTTTATTTTTTACGTAAGCGATCTTTGCTAAACCTTCACTCACTAAGGTTTCCTGCAACAATTGACCATCCACAAACACATAAGCCAATAATCGACCATAGCGATCTGTTTTATTCGTTTCATCAAATTCTAGCTGTATTTCTTTTGCATTACTCAACAATGTTTTTGTTCGATTACTTGCTTCTTTACCAAATGGATGAACAGGTGTATTCGGATAAGGTAGGAAGCCGACGCCTTACTATATTTCTATAGCAGGTTTTCAACATCCCCCTTCCGAACCGAACGTACACCTCTCAATGTATTCGGCTCTCCAGATAATCCTTTTTAATCTAATCTTCCCGCGTGTAAATTTAAATGGCATTGCCGGCACAATACCATTGTTTTCCTACTACGTTCAATCATTTTTCTCTCCCATGCTTTTTTCCCTTTCAAGTCTTTGAGTTTTTTAATGTGGTGTATTTCATATTGTATATTTCTCTTTTTACACCACTCACATTGGTTAGCCGCGATTCTTTCTAACAGACTTGTTCTAAACTCATTTCTGATATTTGTTGGAATGACATCTTGATAGCTTCTTTTTAACTTTTGTCTTTTAAAGCCATTATCATAAAAATATCTAAACAACTTTTCTCCTCTGTTATTAGTATATGGGACTCCTAATTTCCCATTTCTAAAAAAACCATATCGCTTATTATATTTCCTCATTTTATGTGCTGTTGTCTTATATTTCATACCTAATGTTTTAAGATAACTTCTTTTAAATATGCCAAAGGCATGGTTCATCTTATGGACATTGTTAGCTAAGCCATAGTAATTGTAGAAACCTCTTATTTCAGAATTAAATGTCGTAATTATTTCTAAGTCATCATTTACAGTTATCCATTTTCTTGGGATTGCTCTCCATTCATTACCATTAACAAGTTTCATTGATCGAGTTTTCAATAAAAAATCTCTCATTTTGTCATATGGTAGTAGTAATTGGGGTGTACCACTTAAATGCCGCTGAATCTTATCATTCTTCGTTTTAACTTGTAAGTTAGAATTTGAAATTACAATGTCATATCCTAAGAATCTGGCTCTATGCTTTGCATTGGTTATAAGCGTTTTTTCCAATGATAGCGTTAAGTCTAACTCTTCCAAGAGAAATAGACCTATTGCTCTTTTTATTTCTAGAGCCTCTTTTTTGGGGCCAATAAATGAAATAATAAAATCATCTGCATATCGAAAATAGTTCAACCTTCTAAAATTTTCATCCATTTGATTTTTTGATGGAAGTTTTCTCATGGCTTCACTGTTGACTTTTATTACTTGAGCTAGTTCTTTTTTTTCATTTTCTGATAAATCGGCTTCTTTTTTAAGCTTCTTTCTTACTAAATATACTTTGGATTGTAATGAAATGTATTCAGGATTAGGCTTTCTTTTAAAACCCTGAGTGTAGGTTTTCTTAACGGTTTCCATAAACTTATCCAGTTCAGATAAATATATGTTTGATAGAATAGGGCTTATTATACCACCTTGAGGTGTTCCACTATAGGTTCGATTAAACTTCCAATCTTCCATGTGCCCTGCCTTCAGAAACTTATAGATTAGCCTTATAAAACGCTCGTCCTTTATTGTTTTCCTCAGTATACTTACAAGTTTATTATGATTGATATTGTCAAAGAAACTTTCAATATCTCCTTCAATCCACCATTTCGTTCCACTGCTTTTTTTAATAATAGAGGTTAGCAGTGTATGACAACTTTTATTTGGTCTGAAACCATGATTACTTTCACTGAACCGTGGTTCAAAAATACTATCAAGTATTTCTCTTACGACTTCTTGAAGCAACTTATCTCTGAAAGTCGGTATTCCTAAAGGTCTCTTTTTTCCATTCGCCTTAGGAATATATATTCTTTTTGACGCCTTAGGTTTATACGTTTCCTTCTTTAATTCTGAAATTAACTCTACTATTAGCTCATTGCTAAATCCATCAATTGATTGTTTATCCACGCCATGGGTCATATTTCCTTGTTTAGGAGCTAATTTTATATAAGCATTCATATACATTTGGGGATTGAATAATATTCTGTATAAGTCGTAGAATAAATAATTTTCACGTCGAGAATTTCTTTCTAATATCCCTAAAATTGTCGTAGGATTTTGCATGGTATTTCACCACTTCCTTCTTTATTTTAGTTGCGACTATCCTGTTCTCCTTCGCCACGTAATAGGCTTTCCCTATTTCAAACTACTACGAGAACTCTGTTACCATATTGAATATTCAGACACCATTGTCATAGCCCTTTGGGCATTTCAACTTAGGTAATCCCCATTTATTAGGAAAAAGATAATTATTATGATTTGTCGGACGGGTCTTTCGGCTTTTTCTCCTTATTGGAGCCATTCAATCTTTAGGATAACGTAATTTGCAGTCAAGCCGTACAATTTACCACCGATTGCATGTCAGATTTTAACCTTTCCGTATGACATGTATGAAACTAAATAAATTCAGCCTAACCTTCAGGCAGTGTAGCTTTCGTCCTTATAATCATTTTCATCTCAGCAATCAGTCGTGACTTGGAAAGGTTTGTCAACTTTTGCTTTTTCTCACCATGCTACAGTCACCGTCCTCTTTTCAGAGAAACGGGTAGGCGGACGATGATTTGTCGTTACCAAACAAAGCCTTTCAGCAATCTTATTTCCTAACCCTTATGGGCGACTTTGACTGTCTCAGGAGTATCTATCAACAAATACCTTACTTTTTGTTCCTTGCCATTTACAAGAAACACACTTGTATCACCGTCTACATGTCGAACAAAGTCTACAGCTACTCTTTCTGAAGAAGTTTGTTTTTGCTCAATTTGCTGTATCGACTGGTATATTTCTTGCGTTAGTCTGCCGATTAATTCTTGTGTGCTACAGCCCGCCAATAAAAGAAAACTAAGGCAAGAAACAAAAAAGAAGCCTATTTTATTTAGTCGTTTCCTCATTTTTTATCCTCTCTATAATTTCTTGCTCCATGCTTGCTTTATTTAAACATAGAGCAAGACTATTTTTATTTTCATAAAACATTACTTAACAGAGTCATTAGAACGGTAAGTCATCATCTGAAATATTTATTGGATTTCCATCAAATGGATCATCATTTGGCATTGGATTAGCTGCTGAAGAATGGTTACTTATATTATCTATAGTACTATTCATAGGTGGATTCTGATTCGTTGATGTTCTTTGTTTTTGTTCTCTTGCTTCTGCTTGAGAACGTGATTCTAACAACTGATAACTTTCAACGATTACTTCTGTTACATAAACACGCTGACCTTGTTGATTTTCATAAAATCGAGTTTGAATTCTTCCTACTATTCCAACCAACGTTCCTTTTCTAACATAGTTCGCAAATGTCTCTGCCGGCTTACGCCAAATCACACAGTTGATAAAGTCTGCTTCACGATCACCATTTTGGTTTTTATAATTGCGATTTACAGCTAAGGTAAACGTTGCAACAGCTATTCCACTTGCTGTATAGCGTAAATCAGGATCTTTCGTTGCTCTACCAATCAATGTCACATTATTTATCATTTATTGTTCCTTCTTTCTATTAATTTACTGCATGAATAATTTTATGATATAGTCGCAAACATTGCTTTTTAATCAACAAATACACAATAACAACGACTGCTATTGTAAGTAATCCTTTTATCAATACAGATAAAAGAGGCACGAAAAAAATAAGTATTGGTACAAAATATACCCAAAAATAATAAAATGCTGTCAAAAAGAACGCACATAAGCTAATAAACGCCAGAAAATAACAAATTCTTTCTAAGCCATGTGTTTGACTAAGCCCGTTCATCACATGTAGTATTGGCCAACCAATCATACGAATAACCAACGACAACAGAAAATCAATCCCTACACTAATCAAATCATATAGATTCTCAAAAAAATAAACGGATTATTTCCATAGAAATTCCTCCTCTCACTGGCTCCTTTTATCATTGGAAAGGAGCAGCTACGCTGCCCACTGTTCTAATCGTTCAATTGCTTTTTTATCATGTTCAAGATCGGTTGTAGTGTACCATTCAGGTAATTCCTTTTCAGAGAATAGGCTATAGAGAAATGTTAATATTTCCATGCTTTCTTTAGCTTTACTGGCAGATTCGCATTGATTCACATAAAATTTCACTTCTTGTCTTAATCTGTCAACATAAGCATAATGAAATGTTTTATTTTCTTTTACCATGTTTTTGAGTCTATTTTTTCTTCTTTTGTAAGCATTTATCGCGCTCTCCTCTGTTTTCTTTATGGTTATAACATAGTATATCAACTATAGTCTTACAACTATAAATTGATTTTTCTATAGTACTTATGCTATAGTTAAAAAGGAGGGATATTATGAATACGCTGTATGAAAAAGAAATTCAAGAATGGATATATAAGAACTTAGTAGATAAACATAAAGGTGCAGAAATTACCGGACAATCTGTTAAAGGGTTTGAACAATCTGTTCGCTTAAAATACATTACGCCTTTTTATGAAAATGAAGGAGCTGGACCTGCAAAAATACGTTTATATAAAATATCTGATTTAGAAGAGTATGCTAAAACAAAGAAAAAATAAAGAACCTTTATATGATAAAGGTTCCTCACTAGTATTTATCCTATAGATATGCTAAAATATATACGAAAAGAGAGCTGTGCGCTAACACAACTCTCTAGTGTAGAACCGTTAAAAAGACGGTAGCTTATCATTAAATGTTTTTAACCATCTAATTACTCGCCAAAGTGGATTAGATGGTTATTTTTTTGTGTTCGTATGATCTATAATCAGCAAAACTAACGTTGCAAATGCAATCATTAGCGATAATGCTTCAAATACAGACATGCTTACTCCCTTCTAGGGATAAAGCTATGAACCATAGGCATCACCCCTTTATTCAAGAGATTAGCCACCATCTTTTCACTTTTCTACTAAGCTAGTATACCATAATCTTTTTTTCAGAAAAACACTCACTTCTACAGTGTTTAACGCCCACTCAATGGTTTTTAGGTTGAGTGGGCGTTAATTTACACGCGAGCCATTTCTTTTGCTTTCGCATATTTTCTTTGGTCTTGTTTATCTACCGCTTGATACCCGTAATTTTTTATTAAGAAGGCCATTTCATGCGCTGACTCGGCCTCATAAAATCCAACGGTCTGTTCAAACCGTTTGCGGGTTGCTACAACCATCTGTTTTCCTTCTTTTTGCTGCATCGTTACTTCTAAGCGTTCCCCATCTTTTCGCTCATAACTTTCTGCCAGTAATTTTTGTTCCACACTCCGGGCTGTTCGAACTTTTAAAATATCATTCCAATCCTTATAAATGATATCCATCGGCTTGTAACGTTCTTCTTTATATTGTGTATGATACGTGGTTATTTTCGATTCTAGACGCCGTAATGCTTCGTCTGTTATTTCTTAGTTGTGGCTTTCTTAAAAAGGCTTGAAGGTCAATATAGCCTGTGTTTGGATTACGAGATTCATTCAATGCCTTTGCTACCTGTATAGAAGCTGCGCGCACGTCTATCTCATGATCATTTCTTTTTTCTGGGTCTTTTGCCGCATAATAGCCACGATAGTTCCAGCCATTGCCCACTGTCGTTTTATTAGACATATTCGTCAATGCTTTATGAACCCCTGCAATCAACTCCCACTCTACCGCACCATTTACGGCAGCTGAAGCCGCTTGGTAATGTTGAATGTTTTCTTTTAATATCCAATGGTCCAAAGGAATAAGAGAATGAAAATGTTCATAGTGACTCATTCGATCCCAAAACTCATGACCTGTTGGATCATTATCCAGACCAAAATAAACGCCTGCCGTTGGTCGCGTCCCTTTAGTTTCTTTCATGTATTTCATCGCAGATACAACCGTTTCAATATTCATTCCATGACGCCCATCCAAACAAAATAACATGCAATTTTTTAATCGATCTTTATTTAACGACCAATACGACAAAGCATCAATAGGCGCTTCAAAAAATAAAATCCTATCTGGGTTCTTACCAATCGTCACATTAAAGCCAAAGTGTTTTTGCGAATTTTTAGCAATTTTCTTTACTACGCCTCGTGGCTCATTCTTATCTAGTGCAATGCCTTGAACAGTGGCACCTACCCGTCTTCCTGCATCATTCCAAACAAAAATCGCTTGACCTAACACGTCTTGTTGAATCATTCCTTTTTTAATTAATCCTCGAACAATCTCTTCATCCAATCCACGCTTATTGATTAAATAGTTCTCTACTCGCTCTGTTGACGGAGCGTGTTTGAAATAATAACGAAACGGTTCTTTTTTCTCTTCTTTGATAGTGGCTCTGGGAAATTCTGTTTGTGTTAATAGCGCCACACATTCTTTAAACGAACCTAATTCTAAATAATGTTGCGCAAAAGAAATCGTATCTCCACCCAGTGTCTTTCCATCTGAATTGACCACTGAATTTTGCCACCAACGATTGGTGAACTTATTAATACGTAAGCTATCATGTGCCGCGTCCGTTGCCCACTTGTTCCCTAAGTCAATAATTTCTACTCCTTGGGCTCGGGCAAAGTCGACAATCGACACTTGTTTCGCTTTTTCCTTCAATTCCGTAAATGTTGGCATCGGTCTTCCTCCTTTAATTTTCATACACAAAAAGCACAGCGTATATGCCTTACGCTGTGCTTTTTATCGACTATTTTCTTGTTCTTGCTCACGGAGTAATTGTTGATAGATTCGTTGGTTTCGGGCATGTTCAACCTGTCTATCCAATCCCCGCTTAATTTTATTTAGTTGTTTCTGACTCACTAACGGTTTTTGCTTAGTGGTCTTCTCCCACTCTTCTTGATTCGTTTCATACTGACGAGGGGCACGCTTCTTTCGTTCCTGGTCTTGTTCCTTCATATCTCGCAACAAGGAATTTCCCAACCGCGTATACAACTCATGGTATTTATTTTTTCGATAATCCAGAATTCGTTTGTATTCAATATCCCCTGTTCCATATGCACGTTCACGAACGTCCATTTCTTCTTGTAACTGTTGGTCCAGTTGCGAAACTAAATAAGGTTGATACTCAGACAAGTACTGCTCAATGTATTGATCAATGAACGGACGCGCTTCTCGTAATACATGATTGTTATACTTCCATAAACGTCGATCGTTTGGTAAGCGATCATAAATTTGTGTGTACAATTGCCGATACGGTTCTTCCCGTAACGCTGCTTTCCACGAATAACCAGGTCCTGTAATTTCTTTCCGTATTAAAGTAGAAATTTTCGCTAACGATTGATCACGATCTAAGAGATTACTCACCATACGACTTCGCACATGATCCAAGGTCTTTTTGTGCCAGCTCCCCTTTCTAGCTTGATACGTTTCTCCTGTTTTTCGATTCGTATAAAGACCATAGGGGCGTGTAGGTTCTGGTTCTACAATCGCAAAATGGATATGAATGTTGTCCGTATTATAGTGAATGGAAGCCGCCCAGTTGGCAGAGTCTGCCAGCTGTTCTTCCACTAACGTTTCTTTCATCATATGTCGAAAAGCATTTTTTATATCGTCTACTTGTAACTGCTTCGTCCGAGGATTCCAAAAACCATAATGGGCTAACCAGTCATTGTCAAACGACACCACCCCTTGCCACATAACCGAGTCTTGTTCTTGTGCCTGTTGAAAGACTTCTTTAATCGATCGCCGCTCTTTGGTAGTTAAGTGATCTTTATTCGCAGTGAACAGCCCATCGCTTTTTTCAGGGTTGCCCATGTATTCTAAGTACCCATCTTTGTCTTTGGTTGCGGCATTGAATTTCTCAAAGTGTTCATTACGAACAGCCTCGTCTCTATCCAAATAATCCACATACGTTTTAAAGGTTTCTGCTTTTCCTGTGACGTATTGAAACGCAAAGACCACACCTGGTCGTTTCTTCTCAGTCATTCATTTCCCTCCTGCGGGCCCTTGTATCGTTCACGGTTTAACTTCTTCGTTCGATACGCGGCAATCTCATCACTCGTTGGATTGCCTGCTTCATTGGTTTGGCTACCAAGTCACTCATACCACCTAGAGAAGAAATCCCTTCTTTGATTAGTCGACCATTCTCGATCTCCATCAGAACACGCGTATTTTTATCAATGTATCCTGTCCGAATACGTATCGGGTCCAGTTCTTTTTTTACATCTTCGAGGAGTTCTTATTTTAATTGTTGTAAGGTCTCAAGCTCTTCTTTCATTCGTGCATGTTCTTCAAAAATCATCGTAAATAGTTCGGCGTTTTTCTTCCCTGGGTATTGTTCCGCATAGCGTTCAATATAGGCTAGCCCAAACGGACTATCTTCATTCGTAAACTTTGCTTCAAATCGTTGGACAGAATCCATTTACACACCCTCCCCAAATTCTTTGAGGAAGCGATCAATGACCGCATCCTGTTGTTGAATGATACGTAACGCTTCAGACAAAACCCGCTCGTGGTTTTTGACCAACGCCTCCCACTCCAAACGTTCACCGGTGAACTCGGCACCTGCCACGTGAGAGGCAAGCACAGTCTTTGCGTAAGCTTCTCGGCTGACGCCTTTTTTGTCGCTAGGTCGTCCAGACCCGCCACCGTTTTTTTTTTTTTGAGAGCTTCCTTAATAAAATATCTGCCATATCTGTCTTCCTTTCGTTCAAAATATCAAGCGAAGCACGATAGAGGAAGCGGAGCTTCCTGCTATCGCGTTACAAAGAGTCTGTGGGCTTGGTCACAAGTGCACAGACTCTTTGTAAGAGCATAAGGGGAACCTGATATCAAAATTGATATAAACCGCAGTGCGGTTTGGTTTTAGCGTGATATCACTTTTTTTGTGAATACCGGTAAAATTGCCTGTTTTACCGGTACTTTCTTAACGGTAAAACTATGGTTTTTAACGGTAAAATCATTTTTACCGTTAAAAACATCCAAATTGCCGGTAAAAAATCCTCAATTTTCCTCTAATTTTTTAGCTAATTTTTGGTACTGAGCCATCATTTTTTCTTGTTCCTCCATTCGTTTTTGCTCTTCCTCTATGCTTTGAGTCAACGAGCGAATCTTGGATTGGTTCTGGGAAATTTTCCCTTCGTCCGTCGTCCGTTGCTCACTTGTTTTGAGGGAGAGGTGCTCTTTTATTTCTTGGTTGGCTGCTTCTAAAATTTTAATATCTTGACGTGCTTTTCGAATCGTCGCTTCTGATTTTTTGGCTTCTTTCTTAGCCTCTTTTTCTAGAAAAACATACAAGGTTTTTAAGTAAGCTTCCTCTGTTTTTGGTTGAAATTTCTTCTGGTGGTTCGCTCTTTTTACAGAGACTGGAAAGAGCTCAGAACCACTAATCAAACTCTTTTGTTCACTCTTTGTATACATCACCGCAAGGACAAAATCTCTATCTTTTTTAACGGATTTTACAAACAATTGATAGTAATCGTCCGTGATTTTTTCCACCGTGACGTCTAGCTTACTCAACGTGTTTTTAGTCTTTTGGACAACGGGTTGAATAGGGTCAAGCGGGTCAATTTTGTTGACCTTGAAATACACACCTAGCTGTAGAAGCTCTTGATCTTCGTAGTAGTTGGCTTCCACTAACTGAACTACATTTTGCCCTTGCTCAATGTCCTCTCCAATCGCTACTCCTTTGTCTTTTTCATTGCCTGAATAGAAAAATAAACTACCAAACAAAACAAAGAAAATCGTTAGAAGAACGCCGCCCATTCGACGATATTTCTTCACACGTCCATCCTTTAATGACAGTTCTGGAATCATGGTTTCTCCTCCTCTCACTCATTATTTTTTACGCACCAGACTCGTTACAATCGGGTATTCTTTTCCCCAATGACGCGTGTATTTTGCCGCTACACGACCCTGCTATAGCAATAGGTAAACCTTTGATTGTCTATTACCTTAGCTAATGATAATAGTTCGCTCTCCAGCTTTTCCCCTGCTCCACACCGTACGTGCGACTTTCACCGCATACGGCGTTCCAACTTATTTTCTTTAATAAATATCAGCTAAATTACATTTTCTACGATAATCATTTACTTTTTGTATTTGCTTCTCTGACAATTCAAGTAAACATACATATCTTTCAATCGTTTCTTTTTGAGTTGCATGAATCAGTATATGTGCCCATTCATGTATAACAACAAGATTTTTAAATTCATCCGTTCCACCAAGAGCTCTAGGTATAATGTGATGACAATATACTTCCGATGCAGTGAGAATGTTATTGCACATTTTCCTCGTTGCATAGAATATTTAGAAATTCGATTATCCGCATATTCCAAATTACTTACAACGAGTGTTGAGTTTACTAACTCCTGCAATTCAGTTCCTATGGAACTGTTTAAAGGTTTGTATAAATACTCTCGTCCAATCGTAGTATAATCACAGATTTCTTGAGTAAAATTTCTCAACATTTTCCACTGAATATCTCTAAGTGGATACAAATAATGTTTCCCTATTTTGAATGTTTTATATCTGTTTCGATAAAATTTTCTGTATACATAAGGTGGACTTCTTGGTACTTCATACGCTCCTTTTGTCCTTAAACGATTATAGGTCGTAATTAAGAGTGCATAGGCTATTTCAGCGAAATCAATATTTACATGTGTTGCTATTGCGAAATATTGATGTACTCCCAAGACAAACGAGTTATAATCCATGATATTTTGCCATGTTGGGTTCGCTTGTATTTTCTTAATTCTTTCTTTAGCCGATTGCTTTATTCTTTTCTTATTTTTCCTAGATACATTTGTTTTCGCTACGTACTTATGTTTCTTTGGGATTACTCGAATCGAGAACCCTAAAAATTCCGAGCTTCGCTTTCTCAAATTGGTTACTTTTGATTTTTCAGGGGATATTTCGAGCTTTAAATGATTATTAATATATCCTTTTACTGCATGAAATATCTTCCAAGCCTTTTTATGATCATTTGAAAATATTTTAAAGTCATCAGCATATCTTACGATATACATTTCCTTTAGTTTCGATGTCCTTCTCAGTGCTGAATATTTGTCTCCATTCATAGAATATTTATGCTTTGTGGGAAATTCTTCCCACTGGCTTGCTATCCATTGATCCAAATCATTTAAGACAACATTCGATAATAAAGGGGAAAGAATTCCACCTTGCGGTGTACCTTTGTTTGGCACACCAATTCCTGCTATTGGTGCTTTTAACATTTTTCCAATGATAGCTAGTACTCTTCTATCTTTAACTCCAATTGTGTAGAGTTGGCTTAACAGTTTAGTATGGTTTACATTATCGAAAAAGCCTTTAATGTCCACGTCTACAACATAGTGTAATTTACTCCTATTTATAAGAAACATACTCCTTGCCATAGCGTGCTGTACCGACCGATTTGGTCTAAAACCATAGGAATGCTTGTAAAACTTAGCTTCACAGATAGGTTCTAATACTTGTTTGAACATTTGCTGTATAATTCTGTCTTTAATTGTAGGTATCCCCAATGGTCTAACTTTTCCATTTTCTTTTGGAATCTCTACTCTTCTTATAGGGTCAGGCTTATAGCAGCTTAACTATTTTCTGATTTCTTTAATAAATTGATTTTTGTCTTTTATTTTAAATTCAGAAATCATTTTATTATCTACACCTGCGGTGTTTGAGCCAGTATTAGACTTTATCATTCTATAAGCTAGTAAAATATTTCTATCGGAAACAATGATTTTATAGAGATTAACACCTTTCATTTGATTATTTAAGCTCCGCTGAAAGAGCCAATCAAAAGTACTTTGCATATCGTAATACTCAAAATATCGTAACTTCGTACTCACTGATAGATTATTACTCCTAACTATGTTAGTCCTATCCTCTTACTCGACCTTGTGAGTTTCATTTATCTGTATTTATTTCAGAATAATAAGTCTTGGGGCCATCCCTCCACGTGGATTAGACGTTTCATTGGTACTGTGCCCCTACTCTCACGAGAGCTAAGAAACTTCAGATTTATCCTTATATTCACCACTCCGATGACAGTCGTTTGATTGAGTGTCTCTCGCTTTCCACGTTCAAATGATTCTAGCTTTTCATGTCTATCCTTAGGTGCTTACTATGAGCCTGAACATTTATCACTTCATTGTTAGCGATTCCGAATTTCATAACGCAGATTCTTACTTTTCGGTAATGTCCCTTGCATAAACAAGCATATTCCTTTCAGAATACGGACAAATTTAGACCCGTACATTCGCAAGTTCGTCAGTTCCTTCGGAACATTCTCACCATAGATAGTTTATAGCGTCCCGGCATATCCATTACCCTATGAATTAGCTACTTCACTTAGGCTTTGTTCTGCCGACTTCACCTAGTTCCATACCCAAAATTTCTGTCAAAATTTTACGCATGTAGGAGTATCAGACTAGTTGTTTCAATCAACATGACGATTTTCATTCCAACTATCAAATCATTCGTTGTAACTATATAAGATAGTCCTCACTTTTCGTGTCTAATCACTTATAGTGAAACGTGTCTCACCAGCGTTCTGTTCGTAGGTGGTAAATTGACCGTTTCCGTCAACGCTGGCTACCACACCGGTATGGCCATAAACTTGTGGGGCATACCCACCTTGACCAAAATTAATAACGTCTCCTGCACGCACATCATTGTAGCTAGGATTCAAGATAACTTCCCATCCATAGGCAGCCCAATCATAGTCTGTTCCTATCTGTGAGGCATACTCTTTATTGGATCCCATCAATTGCGGACCACCTAATTGTGTGACATAGTAAGCCGTGAGCCCGTAACACTCTCCATTGTTCAAGGTCTGACCTAAAACGCCATCAAGCGTGTTAATGGCGCCTGTACTTCCTTCTTGTTGTTGCGACGTCACATAACGTTTTACCTTGTCACAATAAAAGAAGTTTCCACCATTCAAATAGAGGTACCCGCCATTGTACGCAACAGCGATTGGATCATTGTAGGTGTATCGTGCTCCAGTGGTATTTCCTAAGGACGGCGCCACCACCGTTAACGAATATTTATCCGCCAATTCTGTCGAGTGCTTCTTGCCATTTTGAGAAACAAACACATTGTAATTACTCCCGAAGTTATACGATTGGACAGCCGTCCAACGGTCATTGCCTAACGCTCGCGCTTGGTTCAAGCACTGCTTGTAATACCGAACCCCTTGGCGTATCGACGACTCAGAATCTGCCAACGCAAACTGAGGCAAGCCTGCCGACTCACTACTCTGCATAGGGTCAGGTTCTTTCCCGCCAGACTCCACCATCATGATGGCCAATAAGACGGGGACTTCTTCAGAAATGTTTTCCTCTTTGGCGTATTTTTCAACGATGGCTTTCTTTGCCAGCACTTCTGGACTAAGGTTTTGGTTTCCCAAAACACCTGAAACATTTCCTCCTTGTCCGGTGCTTGCACTGTCTGCTTGCGCTAAAAACAAAGCGCCTGTCGCAAGAAGAATCACCAAGAAAAAAGCAGCGACCGTGAGGGAAAAACTGCCAGGAAGAAGCCAACATAATAGCTTATGTTTTAGGAGTTTTTTCACTAGGCATTACCTCTTTTCTTCGAAAGAAACCTCTTCAATTTTCCAGTCATTGCCACTTTGGCCAAACAATAATTTTCCAGTCATCAATACGCCTCGATTGTATTTATCTACGCTCATAAAGGAGTAAATCAATTGCTCTTTTGTCCCATAATGAACCACTTCTTCCTTCTCTATGTTTTGGATAAACTGATAAAGAGGAATCTGTCCAGAAGCCAATTGCTTTTGGACAGATTCGCTTGTAATGGCCTTAATTGCTGGGTCTTTTTTCACGTCTGGATTCATTAATGAAACGATAAATTGTGTGCCTAACGCTTCTAATTTACTAATCGTATCTAATGACGACGCATTTCAATTCGCTTGGTCTACAGAACTCTTAGAGGGCTCTTTTTCTATTGAGGAGGACGACGTTTCCGTTGACTCAGACGAACGATTAATCGTTGAAGCGTCTTCTTTCATGGTGGAGGAAAGAACATACTCCTCAACGTCTCCTTTTCCTTCACTACGAAAGAAAAGAGAAACCATGCCTATAAGTAAAAACACAACAAAAAAGCACGCAACAAACACCCGAAATTCTTTTGGCTGTTTCACTACGCACCACCTCCAAAGATATGCAATTCTTCTTTAGAAACTTCTATCGTCATTAGTAGATTTTCTGCGCCATCAATACATAAGAGCCCTTGACCACTCTTAAAATTAGGCAATAACTCATATTGACGTTCGGTAATACTATTCCCAAACAATTCTCGAATAATCTTTAAAGAAACTTGACTATGTTTCAATAAGAAACGATACTGACACAACCCATACAATTGCGAAATATCATTCGCAGCTTCTGCCATATCTTTGTCTGACACCTGCTCCATGTTAGGAAACATTCGCTCCAAGCGTTGGGTCGCCAACCAAATGCCTCCAAACAACTTCCGTGCTTCAGACATCATGGTCATAAAGAACCGTGTAACGTAAGACTTCGTTGTATTGATCCAGTTGTGACACTCGTCTACCGCTATTACAAAATGCCGAGCCAAATCAAGGGCTTCTTCTGCATCCATTGTTTTTATCCGTTCATTATACAGATCAAATTCTTTCAACCCTTGACGCATACATGCTTCATGCGTTTGGTCAATGGCATTGTACATTTGTAAATCTTGAATTTCTCCTGAAAGCTGTCCTAAAGTATTCGTGTTATAACAAACGACCTGCACATTGCTTAAATCTTTAAATGTTGTATGGCCATTAAACATGTTGCCATATTGCTTTCTTAATTTGGTTAAAGAAAGGAGAATACTTGAATAATAGCATTGATACTCTGGATCACTTTCTTCTTCCTTTCGTTTTTCAAAATAAGTAATTACGTCACTTAAATTAGGATACTCTTCCACTGGAAGCGACGTGACAGGTTGTGTTTGTCGTTCTCCAATCAACCCAATATCTTCATAAAAATCATGAAGAGTATTCGTATAAAGGGTTACTACGTCTTCTTTGGCTTCTTTGTTAAACATCCGATACTTAATTCCTGCTTTGGAAATATGTTGCTGGAAAGACGCTTTTTCGTCCACTGTGCCGTCTTCACGGACGACCGTTGGAAATACTTGATACATATTAATCATGCCGTCTGTACCATCTAAATTAACGACTGAACCGTAGAATAAGCGAACCAATGCATTAGCTTCCTTCGTTGTGCCAAAAATACGAATCAAATCACCACGAGTTGCTCGATCAAACAACATCGCTTTTAATAGCGTTGATTTTCCCGCCCCCATATCTCCAGATAAAAACACATTATAGTAAGTGCGATTTTCTGTTTTCGCAAAAAAATCAATGTACACCGTTCCACCAGAAAACGTTGTGCCATAATAGCGCCCTCGTCGGTCATTTAACGCTGTTTGATTATGAGAAAAACCTAAACCCATCACTTCACCAGGCAAAGGCAAACTTTCACGAGCATTAGATAATTTTTCTTGTTCATGAATCGGTAAAAACATTGAACGGTATTCATCGTCATTTTCATCCATGAATACCGTTCCTGTATAGCCATCGCTACCAAGCGTCTGTAAAATCGTATTGACGCGCTTTTCTAGTCCTTCTAATGTGGCATCATACACAAAAATTCGTAAATGAACTTGTTTGATTTGTTCTCCCGTCTGACTCAATGCCAGGGACCATTCCCGTGAAATCTGCTCTTCTGCTGCTAAATCATCCGCTGTAGTTTGATTAGGGGCACGTCGTCTTTGAGAGGCAATTTCACTGACAGAATCCGAAATTGCTTTTTTATAATCTTTGTCTTCAGGGGTATAATAATCCACGATTAACAACGTATGTGGCGTTACTAAATTTTTAATCCATGTATCTGTAAACAACGTAGGACGATCCACCACATGAATACAGGTACTGTAACTATCCCCAAAACGCAAGAAAAATTCATGTGCAGTAGATACCCCACCTTTTGGTTGGGTATCATAAATCAACTGAAGATCTCTTCGTGTTTGTTGGGTATGTTCTGTTCGATCTTTCGTTTGTTTATTCTTCTTCCACAAGTTTAATCCCTCCTGTATTATTCATTAATTGTAAGACCAACACTTTGTCTTGTTCAGAAATTACCTGATAGTCATATACTTTGTACTTCTTAATTTTGCTTAAATTATTTTCTAACTCTTTGATGGTATCCCCAAAAAAACACGTAAATGAGGTGAATCGCATTACATTTTCTTCCAACCACTTTAATTTTTCTAATTCCGTGTGTAAGAGTCGCAAGTGAACAGGATCTGTCGTTGAATCAATCATTTTTTTTATAATATTGTTGTTGTGTTTGATTCCGTTCTGGGAAATTCATATACACTTCTTTGACGGAACGTTTGTATTCCCGCATAAATTCCCACGCATTCTCTTCAATGTAATCTAGTTCATCATAAGTTAGATAATCCAAATCATACTTTTTAGGTACTGTAATTTCTGCATACAATTCCCGATAACTATTTCTTAACTTGATGTATCCTTCTGGTGTCATGCCCGCAACGGGATACAACTTCGTTAATTCCAAAATCCGCTTTTGATTTTTCTTCGCTTCTCGGGTTTGTTTTTTCTTTTGTTCCGCAATTGCATCAATTCCCATGATCTTCCTCCTCTGCTTTTGGTGGGTGAATAGGGTGATAGACCCCGCGTGTTTTATAAAACGCGCGGAGAATCACCTGAAAATTCTTTTTGTTGTGTACTTCAGACGGACTAATCAAAAAATAAACCGTTACTGGAAACAAAATCAGCACGATCACTTTGAATATTCCTACAAAAAAGGTAGACAGTAAAAAGCCAAAAGGAATAGCTAAAACCGCAAGAAGAGCGTCTTTTAAGCTTAATTTTTGATTGTATTTTTCTTTTTCAATCAATCGTTTTGGCACAGGAATTTGTCTTCTCATGGTTTATCTCTCCATTTCTCTCCTGTATTTTTTCCTAATTCATAACTTCGTACACCACCGCGTACCAGTTTGGTTTGTGCAAGGTTTTGTCGTGTAGAAATGTATTTATCTACCATAGCGTCTTTGAATGTATCTTCAGAACTTGGTGTAGATAAATCTCTTTCCAATCTTGCCCTTGCCTCTTTAGCAGCCATTGGTAAGGACGCTGGATTAGCCTTCGGTTCTGGTTGTTCAGCTAAATTGCCTGCTTGATACGCAGCTAAATGTCCTGGAGAAACCGAAACTTGTTTTTTCACTCCATTTTTGGAGAAATCGTTTGCTGGTGTTGCTTTTCCAGCTTTTTCTCCAATAGCTTTTCCTAACTCAGAAGGTGTGAAAGTACTATCTGATTCAGATCCAGTTAAATCATTTAGTAAATTAGCTGCTTCTTTAGGATCCGTAATCATTGGTGGTGTAGGTTGTTCACCATTGCCTCCTGAAGGTGTCCCCTCTTCTCCAAAGCCATTCGCAGAAAGATTAGTTTTTGGTTCTGGCGAATGATTAGGGTCTGTGTTTTCTTTATTTCCTGCTGTTGGTGGGTTGTCTTTTGCGCCATTTGTTTGAGTAGTCTTTTCAGGTTTAGCTTTTGGACCTGTGGAAGCTCCTCCTTCTGGAAGAGGACTTCCTTTAAAGCCTTTCAATAAGCCGCCTAAACCTGCACCGGCATTTGTTGCGCCTCGTACAGCTTTTCCTCCAACTGATTTTGCCGTTTGCATAGATTTAGATACACCAATTGCCATGGCTTTTCCTGCACTAGTTGCAGCCATACTACTTTGTGTAAAGCCGACTAAGCTTCTTCCTACAGAACTTAAGCCTGCATCAATGCCAAATAACTGTTCCACAATATTTGGACCATCAATAGCAGCCATTGCACCGGCAAGAATCGCAATGATATCCCATGGTTTTTCTAATGACAATTCTCTTACCGATGTCATATACAAAACAAAGAGGGTCAATAAAACAGAAAGCAAGTACAAAACAATAAACGAGTCTTTTATTTTTAACAACAAGGTCTTGTTTCGTTGCCCACTCTCTAAATCTGTCAGTACCAATCCGTAACTCAATACCCGCATTGCACCAATTTCATAACAAATTTTCGCTGTTTTAAAAATGGTAAACACTAATACAAGCCCGTAAGCAAGTAGTTCTAACAAGATATACCATGGATGCCAAGAATAACGATAATACGCCTCGTCCCATTTAAAAACTCCCTTCATTTTGGCGAGTTTGGCTTCGCCGTTTACTTCTAGCACTTTCTTTGTTAAGGTTTCTTTCCCTTCTTTTGATAGTGGCGATTCTTTAAACAAATGTAAGTCGGTATCTACTTCTTCAGATATATCCAATAGGTTTAAATTTTGTGTTTTTTGAATATCATTTACACCCACATCGTTGGCTGGATATTGCCACCCTTGTTTGTCAATGGTATACAAATCCGTAATATTATCTTTAAAAATTTGTAGTGTGGCTTCAGAAGGCTGTTGTAGTCCTTCTCGCCCAGCTGAGACCAATTCTCCTGCTTTACTCATAAAAAAAGGCAATCCTACAAACATTAGAATTGCCATCAATATGTTATTCACGATTTTTTGTTTGTCTTTTTTCGGATCACCGATTAAACGAAAGGCGATCCACAACATCGCCAACGTCATTAACGAAATCACAATCGGACGATAAGGTTCAATAAAATTTCTGACTGCTTGGCTGTCCCAAAAATTCATTAATTGGTACATTTGGCCCACGCCTTCACCTAAAGCGTCCACAAATCCTTTTATACCAAGCAATAAATTAAATGCGATATCTCGCAAAGCACTGACCCAAAATCTTGCGATATTCAACAACGGATCAAACTCCAACAATCGAGCAATGATTTCTTCATTTGACATCGATTTTTATTCCTCCTTCCTAGCGTTCTACCATACTGTAAAATAGTTCTTGAACCTCAGGAATATCGAAATAAATCAACCAATTTTCTACTTCTTCCACCTCCCTTGGCTCTTCTATTTCATCATGAGAAATTTTTGGTTGCGGATCTTTTGTATAAACCCCAGTATCTTCTATATCAACCGTATCAATTTTAAAATCGATAATTAACTCCTCCATGCAAAGATTAGCATGTGGACTTAGTTCTCCATGTAATTCTTCAAAAGTCATATCATGATCAAACCGAGGTTTTAAATACTCATAGCGGTGCAACATTTTTGTTCCCTCTGCTTCACATGCTCGAATCGGTCGTGGTTCAATGCCGTTTCCTTTTAAGTCTCTACGCATTTTGGTGCGATAAACAATCCATTCTCCAGGTTTCAATAGACGCAACTCTTCTTCTTTTAACAGTTCACGGCCTTCTTCTGATTCACCATAACTTTTATCCATGCTTAATGGATCTCCATGTCGGCTGGTAGAAATAACCGTTGTTTCACCTAACATACTACAGAAATACTTCGCATCGTCTTACCCGTCCCCCATAATGTAAATCTTATTTCCACACGCATTTATTAGGGCCCGCGCACCTTCTTTTCCATAGTTTTTGTCTAATTGCACCATTGATTGGGTGATCAAATAATAAATCATTCCCCGCTCTAAGCCGACATTCATATGGCGTTCTAAGCCTGGTACAGCTGGAAAATTGGCTACTTCTTCCATGACGCTTTTTACTCTACGCGGCAATTTAGATTCTCTAGATAAAGTTGCGCATTTCGCCAACACATAATTCATTTGTGTTAAAAACGTGGAAATTAACGCATAATTGGAGTCGTCGTAGTCTGGATAAACAATAAACAACGCCACTGGTTTTTCTCCATAAACCAATTGCTCAAAATCAAAATCACTTTTTGCCGTTAAACGACCAATACTATCAAAGGTAAAATTCTTTAATTTTGCCATTGTGCCTGTATAAATCCCTGAACGATTAATCCCTTGAGAAAATTGAATCGTCGCAAATTGAAGCTTCGCTGGATTCGTTGGCTCTAAATCACTGAAAAACGCGTCCAAAGACGTCATGCCATTTTCGTCTGGATCTTGGCCCAATTCACTTAACATAACCGAAACAGTATACATAGTGACTTTTTCAGGTTCGTCTTTCTATTTACAAATGAAACATACTGCTAAAATCAACGCATTCACTAACGCAATAGACGCTTCTTCCCACATAGGGTCTGCATGAGAATGTTCGTTATGAAACAAAGAGTAAGTAAACGTGTTACATAACAATTGCGCTGTATCGTAATCACCTTCCCAATAAGCTTTTTTGATTAATTCTAGTGGATTGTAGCCCATTGAATACTTTGGTGTCGCTAAATTTAAACACCAAACGTCGTAGCCAAAACGCTCAAACTCTGCTTTGGTATTTTTAATCATATTCCCCTTTAAGTCAGTAACAATCACCGAATCTTTTATTTTTGCACGCATAATCAGGTCTAGTGTTGGATAGGAAAACATTTCTGTTTTCCCAGATTGTGTTCCAGCGTCTACCCAGGCATTAGTCTTGTTTCTATCCATAAATACATACCCCTTCGAACAAAAAGGAAAAGAAAAACCTTTGAGTTTCCATAAGAAATACCTTACAGGAGCCAAATAAAAATGAAGAACGGGAATCCCACTTTCTCCTTCATATTCTTCCTCATTCAACGCCACAATTGGATATTGTTCAAGCATTTCTTTAAAAGTTGTCCAACGAGCAACCCCTTTTGTACCTTTGTTTAAATCCCGATAAGCAATCCGCATTTGGTATAGTTTTTTGGGTATAAGCAATAACCAAATACCAAAAACTGCTAGTGGAAAAAAACGCATGTAAACTCCGAACAAAGGTGCTGGTTGTAACGGAGACGTTTGTAAGAGATAGGTCTTTAATTGTTGCCCAATAGACGGGCCATTTTCCATCAGTTCTGGTGATATTCCTTGATTTTTTACCATAACTAACGCAGATAAGCCTACATAAAGAAGCTTTGTAAGAACATTTAATCCTATGAGCAATGTAAAATAAGAGACTACGCCAACAAAAGCAATTACTAAAGGATGGGCAAGAATCACTTTCCATTGTTTATATTTCTTATGCATAAATATCCCTCCCTAACGTCCAAGACCTTGCACCATCTTTTTAGCAGTCGGTGCAGGTTCTTTTCGTGTACTAGAAGAGGCCTGTGTTTTTTCTCGTTCATTGGTTTTGGATAAACTTTTTTCGTACTGTTGATCAATTTCTTGAATAAATTGTTTACATGTTTTTTAGATATCTCCTAAAATAGCCACTTGTTCTTCTGCGTTTTCTGCATAAAACATTTGGCCATTTTTCGTCCAGTTAGCAATGTAAGGAATCGCATGTTCTTTCGTATCTATCCCGTAATGACTCGAAACAACATAAGACACCATTTCTGCTTGTAATTCCTTGATACTGGTCGTTTGTGCAGTCACTTGTTTTGTAGACCAGTATGAATTTGTCTCATTTTGTCGTGTACGATCATGTAATTGAGCATGTGCCAATTCATGAATCAAAGTAGCCACTTCTTCCGTTGCGTGTTTCTTGGATTGAGTACAATTTCTTTTTGTTTGCCGTCTATACTTGTCGCAAAAACTCCTTTGGCCAAACCTAGCTCCCGAAAACCAAGACGAGACGTTTGCGGCGTATGAATAGGTACCTGCATTTTTTCTGAAACATAGATTAGCGATTGTTTTAAAGCAGCTAAATCTGTTGTTTTTTCTGTTGAAAAAGCAAACCGTTTATTAGGAAACAGCTTAGGATAATCCTCAGATTTCGCATTGGTTTGCGTAATGTCAAATACGGTTGTTGGAGAAAACGAATAAATACTATGTTTCGTTAATTCTCCTGTTTGAATCTTTTCTTTTTGTTCTTTGGTGGCTTTTGATAAAGGTATACATTGCCCGTTTTCTCCCTTAATATATTCAAAAATATTGGGCTTTAAAATACGAATTCCTTTTTCCCCTCGTTGAACAGAGAAGCCCATTTTTTTGAAAAAAGCAAAGCTTCCTACTGCCTGTGCACCTTCAAATTGCGCCTGAATCAATGCTTGATTCCGAAAAGAATACTCATAGAAACGATCCATAAACCGCAACAACTCCAATTGATCTTCAATTGTTTGGGTGTGATTTTGAACATAGGTCAAGCTTTTTTCAGTCATTTGTTGAACTTCTTGTTCAATTTCTTCTTTTGTCCGTTTTTGCCACTTAGCCATTTAGAAACTCCTCTCTAGTCATAAAGACGCCTTCACCAAATTGATGTTTTTCTTTTAGTATTCGTTGAAAATCTTCCGCAATTACTTCGTCTACTTCCAACGTTAATTCTTCTTTTGTTTCTAAATCTTTCGCGTATAGCCGATTAGGCTCCACCTTTGTAATTCGAACCAATTTCTTTTTATTCATATGTTCCTCCTAAAAACGCTATTTTTAGATACAAAAAAAGCCCCTGCAAATAGGCAAGGACTCTTTTATTCATTACAATGTGTAATTCATGTTATACCTCTACTAATGCCGCTTTCGCATTTTGTAGCACACTTACTGCATCATTTACTTGTTCTTGTGTCGCTTGTGGATCTGCCATTACTTGATTGGCTGTTTGCAATGCTTGATCCAATGTTGCCCAACTATCCGACGTGTAGTTTGAAGCTTCTAACTGAGCAACTTCTTGAATCAGCTGTGTTAAAACGGTCTTATCTGCTTTTCTTACCAATTGCTCTTTGGCTTGTTGTAACGCTGCTAATTGTGCTTGTGCTGCTTCTTCTGTTACTTCACCACTAGAAACAAAGGCTTTCGCTCTAGCCAATTCGGCTGTAAATACTGCTACTGATTGTTCCGTGTACTCGGTTAAATCCATTTGTTCGCAAACTTCAATTAAACGGGTCAATTGTAATAAACTATAATCTGGTTCTCCAATTGTTTGTAATTGAGCTAACGCTGTTTGAACCAATTGAACGCTTTCGTCCACTTGGGCTTGTGTGGCGTCCACAAATTGCAAGACTTGTTGTGCTTGACCTACTGCTTCGTCTAATACTTGTAAGCTTTCAGCTGTATATAACACACGATCAATGCCTTTTGCTTGATCAATAATCGCTTGGAGAGCTGCTTTTTCTCCACGTTCTACTAAATGCATAATCGCTTGATTCAACTGATTTAACGCTTCATCAATACGTTCTTGTGTCGCTTCGCCTTCTTGGATCAACGCTGTTGCTTGTTCATACGCTTGATCTAAGCGTTGGGCACTTTCTGTTGTATAGTTTTCTCGTTGAATGAGCTTCACTTGAGCGACTAACTGCTCTAAATCAGAGAAATTGCCTCGTAGTATCAATTGATCAATGGCTGCTTGTAAAGCTTCTACTTGTGCATTTACTTGAGCTTGCGTCGCTTGACGTTCTTCTAACATAGTTTTAGCTACCTTCAGTTGGTTTTGCATCGCTTGATAAGAAGCTGTCATATAAGCAGACGCTGGTAAGCCTTCCGCATTTTCAACTAAGCGTTCCAATACTTGATAATCCACAATCGCTACAGGTGGCTGCGGATCAGGTTGTGGCGTTGGTTCTTGCGGTGTTTCGGGTTGAACAGGTGGCAATGGAACAACTGGTTTTTCCGTTTCTTCGCTTGGTTTTGTTTGTGTATTATCCGTTGCTGGTTTTTGCGGAGATTTTTCTGGTTTAAAAATCGCTGGTTGTTGCAATACTTGATCAAGAATTGTTGGTTGTTTTGTTGCTTCTTTATCTTTGATTGATTGTGCAACAGCAACCAGTTCTTTCGGCGATAAAGAGGACTTCGTTGTTCCTTTACTATCTGAATCTTTGGTTGTTTCTACTAAACCAAATCGTTCAAAGACATCCATTGAAACGTCTGTGGTTGCTTTATTTTTCTTTGCTTGACTTTTCTTAGTCGTAATACTTGATTTTTTTCGACGATCTTCAGAAATAATCCAAGAACCGTCTTCTTTTTCTTTCTCTCCAGAAATATTTTCAGTTGCTTGCTGCTTTGGTGGGGTAAATGCTTGGTAAGTCGCATAACCAACAGTTCCTGTACAAACCGTCACAGCGGCTACAATACCTAATAATTTCTTATTTTTTAATAACTCCTTGTCAAAAATTGGCTTATTCGTTTTCATAATAAAGCTCCTCTCCTAATTGTGTTAAACGTTGTTTCCACAGTTTTTCATTTGCTGAATCTTTCTTTTCCCGATAAAGAGCGATCATTTCTTGACACGTTTTTCCCGTCTCAATCAATTCCTTTATTTCTTCACTTTTCAAGCGCTTATTGATTGATTCTGCTTCTGAAAATGCTTCTTTTCGAATGGCACGAATGGCTTTTTTTGTCCAAGCTTTTTTTAATTCTGTGGCTAATTGGTTACTTTTTAAGGTTTTATTCAAAATTTCTGCTTCTTCTAATTGATCCAGTTGAATATACGCATAGGCCAACATTACTTTTCGATCCGTATTTAATTCCGACCCTTCGGTTTGAATAACTTTTTTCCACTCTTTTTGATAGAAAGCCAAATCGAAAGTACCCTCATCAGTTGGAAATTGCGCATTAAATGTTTTCAACTCCTGAAACGCTTGTTGTTCCACTAAATATTGCTCAATGGCTTCCCTTTTATCAGGAAAGGCAACAGCTGCTTCAGCATACTTTTCTTCTTTTAACAATTGTTCATAGGTTGGTTTGCTTTGTACGTCTTGCTTTGAAAAAGAGCTTATCCAAAACCCACCCATTCCAAGAAAAATAAGAAGAAGTATCCCTAGGAGTATTCCTTGGATACTTCTTACTGAAAAGGTTGGCAAAGAAAAAGAACGCGTTGGCGCGTTCACTGAAGGCTTACTATTCTTTTTTTCCTTTGTTTTTTTCTCTCGTTTTTTGGGTTCTTCTAAAACATCTGGTGCTTCTAATGCTTGTTGGATACTGGCTAACAGCTCTTGGCATTCGTCAGAATCTGTTCGCTTGTGTAACGTGGTAAATGTATGTTGGACAACCAAAAGAAGGTTGCGTGAATGGCCTTCTCCTACTACACAGTCATCCCGAAAAAGAACGTCTTTGTCTTCCATAATTGTTAATCGGATCGTATCTTTTTTTCCAGTATCTTCCGCAAACGTTTCTAACTTTTGCAAAAGTAAGTTGGCTTCTTTCACCGTTAATCGTTTTCTTTTAGAAGGGAGAAGTGTCTTCACCTTCCTCCCTCCTGTTATCTGAACATACATGAACTTCCCTCCGTTACGCGCTCATTAGCCAAGAAACAATCGCTGCTCCTGCTACTGCAATACAAATTCCTAATACAATATGTTCCATATGTTCTTTGGCTTCTTCTACTTTTCGTTGATTTTTACGCATCATATTCCAAGCAGCCAGCAATAACTGTAACGTTGCCCAAGAGCCAATTAAACCTGAAGCGCCACCAATAAGAAAAGTTAAAACTGTTTGAATTCGTTCCATTAGGATTGTCCCCCTCCATGATTTTTATGATTAGAATAAAAAGATTCTTGCGTTTTTTCCGTTTGTGTTTGTTTGGTCATCATAGCTAACGCTTCTGTTAACGTGTCTTGGTTCGTGGAGATATATTGTTGATATAACTCTCCTAACCATGTATCATGGTCTTCTTTTTTTGCTGCCATGATTGCTTTTGCTAATTTTCGCCGATTGCTTAATTCAGTTTGTGTAATTTTCATTTATTTAAGCTCCTCCTAATAACTTACTTTTCGTTTATTTCGTTTCAATTGTTTCGCCTGTTGTTTCTTTTCTTGCCGTTCACTTCCAAATGTCGGGGTAAATCGTTGGCCAATCAAACGCAACTCATGTAGAAACGCTAATTCCTCGTTATATTGACCTACAGGAACTTTTTTCACCCATTCCCTTTTCCGACCATAGCCTTGCCAGATATAACCCGCTTGGTAAAGGGATTGTTTACAATGAAATCCTCCTGAAACACCGATATAGTAATGCAGGCATAAAAGTGCCTCAACAGGGCGTAAAACACTCACCTGAATCATTGGAAACTGTTGCTTTAGAAAGACTGCTTCTTGTTTTGTTGGAAATTCCTTTTCCCAAGCTTTGCCTAGCGTAAAGTAGCGATAACTTCGATTTTTTAATAGCATTCGTGCCTCGTAACTATTCGTTACATGAACAGTAAAACCATTCTTTGTCGTTTGATTGGGCAAATCCCATGAAGAAACCTCCCCGAATCGTTCCACTAGCTGATCATACTCTTTCACCGCATAAACAAGAAGTGTATCTTCTGTCAACAAATCCATAGCCATAGCCGTACTTACCAACAAATAGAAACGTTCATAAAACGCGTCTTTTTGTGTCAATTCTCCTTCATCCATGAACAAGACATGGCGTGTCAATTCTCGTAGCATCGTTAATACCGTAGCTTCTGGAGACTGGATAAGGGTAAATAATTCAAGCTTTCGGTCATTCGGTACATATTGTCCCTGCTTACTTTTTAATTCCTTTGGAATAATGGAAACAGTAAAATCCAAATACAGTGTTGCATCCTCATACGTATTGGTTAATACCGTACACAACAAATGATGCAAGGTTTGTTCTTCTCCAACCATTCCTTTCACCCCCTTTCAAAGCAACAAAAAAAGCAAGTAAAAACTACTTGCTTCAGAAATTGCTATATGTTATATAATAAATATAAGGTAACAATCCTTTTAAATTCCTGTGACCAAGTCACAAAACAAAAATACTCCTTTGGTGTCCAGTATTTGCGGTACTGGACATTCTTTTTTTCTTGAAAAAAAGACAGATTTTGTGGTATAAAAAAACAAAGAGCATCGTTATTTTCTGTTCTTTGTCACACTCAAACGTCCGTTAGCGGAAACTAACGGACATTTCTTTCTGGATCAATAGTCTACCAACAACATTTTCTAAAACCAGTCAATCAGTGGTCGATTGTCTGTTCTTATCATAAAATTGACATTCTACACGTTTGCTTTATAATAAAAACTGTATTAAACATACCATCACAATCTATCTTGAAAGGTTCGACATTTTTGTCTAGCCTTTTTAATTTTTATTGAATTTTTCTGAAAAATATGCTATATAAATAACATATACCTCAAAAAAAATTAGATAATGTTTTCTAAACCGCTGTTGAAGCAATCAGTTGTGATTGCTTCTCTTTTTTTATTCTCATTCACCAGCTTCCTCTAAAGTGAATGAGGGATCAGTTTCAAGTACACATTCTTGAACAGTTAAACTTTTTGGTTCTATAATTGACCACTTCAATTTCACAGTAACAAATGTTTCTTCTAAATATTTTTCTATATGGGTATAAGCAGATTGTCCTTCTATGTAAGCAGGTTGGTTTTCAAGCTCATGTTCAACTTTTTTAATGCCAACTGGAACAAAAACCTGCTTAGCATAATCCGATAAAATAACTTGATCTTGAATACGTTTAGGAATAGAATCAGTGTCTCTTTTTTCCCTATAATCTGCAATAACAGCTAAATGGTTTCTTGCACTTTTCCAAAAAAAGTGAATTGCAATGCTACCTAAAAGAAACGTTACTAAATCTAAAAGAAATGTGACAAGCAATTGTTTTGGAATATCTTCCCACGTTTGAATATTTGAAATTTGTTCTTGCCAATCGAAATAAACTCTCAATACACACCAATAGACAATGAAGTATTTTACGAAACGACATAGTGGTTCCCTTCTATATCTTGATTTAGACGTTATATCCAGTCCCCAAGCTACAAATTGGACAACAATCAACAAAAGTAAAACTTTACTTAGCGTGTCTGCTACGCTTGTAAACAGCTGTTGTTTAGATAATCCAAGACTTTTGTCTAATTCAAAACAAAGTAGACTAAAATTCAAAGAATACAATAGACATTCTATCTTCATAAAATACCTAAAAAAATAAGTAAGATTTATCAATTGAACATGATAAAACGAAAAACTTGTTAGGGTTCCTACACACTTATTTTTTGTTTCTTTCATTTCCCTTTTTAACTCGTTAAACATTTTTTTAGCATCATTTTTCAAAATCCTTTCTTGTACAAACAAAAAAAGCAGACATATTGTCCACTTTTCTCTAAAAATAATTACTTAATCGTATTTAATTTTTTCTCTATAGCTTGCGCAATTTCCTCAATAGTGTGATTCTTGTAATCAATATACTTGAAATTCCCCAATCCAAACATAATATCATTAGGGTCTACTTGGTCTAGTTTTACAATAAACCAAGGCTTAGCAGTAGATTTTTGATAAATCACTTTATCAAAAAAAACGAATAATTCATGCTTAGCAAACATCGATTCTTTGGTTGCTTCACTTAAAAATATAATCGGAATATCCGATAAACGAACGCCTTCGTCTATACGTTCCATTAATCTGTCGCCTACATCAATTTGTTCTTCGTCTAACCAAAAATTTAAACCATATTCCCTCAAGTCTGAAATAATTTTTCCTACTTCTGCTTTATTCTTATGACAATATGAAACAAACAACTTTTTCTTTGTCACTGTTTTCAGCTTAAACTCTTTCTCTTCCATCATTTTTTTTGAAGGTAAAATAAAAATACCGTCAACAAATATCTTAATTTCCTCTAAATCAGCCTTAAAAGGCAATGAGAGCACATTATATTGATTATTATTCATACACTTTAAAAGTTCTTCTTTACCAAAAGAATAGTCAATTTTCATTCCTGATTGTTTGGCTATTTCTTTAATTTTTTCAATATTGGATTGTGTTTCTACAATCATTCCTGCTTCTAATGAATAATGAATATTGTTTGCAAAAAGAATACAAATACCTGTAAGAGCTACTAAATGATTGATTTTTTGAATAACTTCATAATAGCAATCATAATTTTCATACGGAAAGCGAAAAGTAAGCTTTTTTTGCATAGAGATTTCTCCTATTTCTATCAAGTTTTTTCGACGATTCCATTGTACTAAAACCGTTTTTGAAAATCTATAATAGAAAAAAGATTCGATCGCTTTTCGGACAAAGTAAAACTCATTATCATTTTTCATACATCCTATTTTCTCTAAAGGAACACTAAATCGACAATACTTATATTGATTACTTGCTTCACTAAACAATTTGTCTAAAAAAGAAGGATCATAGATTCGAAAAATCCGTTCCATTCACTATCCCTCCTAACACAAATAACAAACGATCTACCTCTTTTTATGAAAAAAATGTTAACTAGTGTTCTTAAGCTTTTATCATATAAACAAAAGAAAAGCAGACACGTTGTCTGCTTTTCTCTGTTTCTTTATTTTGGCATGATATAACTCAACATACTTGTTTGAGTTGCTGCAATTGTACGAGTAGATACGACGTTTAATCCTTGTACATTCATTTCTGAAATGTAAATAGAACCGTCTTGATTCACTTTTTCTACAAATGCCACATGTCCATACACTGGATCTGCGCCTAACACACCCGCAGGGAAAGAAACTGCTGTTCCTGCTTGTGGTGTGCGACTCACTTCATAACCTCGAGCTAGACCAGTCACACCCCAGTCTTTTCCATTTCCCATCGTTAAATCAATGTGTTTACCTAATTGAGTGATTCGATTATAGACATATTGCGTACAATTTCCCCACGCATAGCTGTTTGCCGTATCATAGTTTTCCCCGTTATACGCTGGAAAATCAGATTCTGTCATTTCTACTGTTGCTTTCGGGTGATCATACATCGTTAAGTCGTAAGTTTCAATTAAGCCGTTTAATTTCTGATTGTACTGACTATCTGTCGCATAACGTCCTGTCAAATACTGTGTAGCTTCTTGATATGTTTTCGCTTTACTTTTCCAGACACCTTCATAAAAAGAAACATTGCCTGCCAACCCTTCTTTTAAGAGTTTCGCATAGTCTTTCAAGCTCTCTTCGTAG
>Ga0153980_1000107_pt1 | contig 49065 bp, 33 predicted proteins | sample TSGA064MetaG_FD_104722 | JGI IMG/M metagenome (GOLD analysis project Ga0153980, IMG submission 104722) | Attine ant fungus gardens microbial communities from Georgia, USA - TSGA064 MetaG | ecosystem: Host-associated > Fungi > Mycelium > Unclassified | place: USA: Georgia, Magnolia Springs State... | reverse complement strand
GTACCTTCTGCACCAGTGATGGTGGCAGAGTAACGTTCGATCATGCCAGGAACCTGTTCGCTTTGGTCAGGATGAACCATAAAAACGATTTCGTAATGACGCATCGAATTTGCTCCTTACGGATTATTCAGCCTCCTGTCAGGGTCAACCGCGGCCCATGGAAGCAAGGAACGTGTTTGTGTGCGGCTGAAAAATTGACGCGTAATCATACTGACGGCGGGGGGGAAACTCAAGGTAAAGTCGCGCGTGGAGGTAAATTATTTGTCAGCCTGGCTGACCTAAGGCATCGGCAGTGAAAAAAACCCTCACGTTAGTACAACATTTACGCAAACAAGCGTGACGGTAAAAAGCAAGAATTACTAATACACTTTATGCCGAATGGCGCTACAATTGAAAAGTTGTGACAAGACCCTGACGCCCGGCGTCAGATTGATGACCTGATTGTGGAGTTGAACCATGAAAACCATCGCAATCGCTACCTTACTCGGACTCGTACTTTCCACTCCCGCCCTTGCCAGCAACCCTGGCTGCGTGCAGCAGATGAAAAGCCATACCAGCAAAGCGGCGAACAGCTACGTTTATATTAATCGTATCGAATCACCCACCGGCCAGTCGGTTGAGAAGCCTTCTGTAGCCACCACTGCCGCCCAGAGACTGGCGCAGCAGCTGTAAAGCAGATAAACCGTAATCGAAGGACTAGAGATGATGTTGAAAAAACGCCGCGACCGCCTCAAGTGCCGGTGGCGTAATGCGATGCCCGATGCCTTTCTCCGTTAAAAACGTCAGTCTGGCGTCGAGCTTCGCTTCTCTCAGCGCTTTTTCCAGCCGGACACTTTCTGCCGCAGGCACGACCTCGTCCGCTTCGCCATGCCAGACCAATAACGGCCTGTCGGCCAGCTTTTCCAGCTGCTGACTGACGTCATATTCCGCCAGCGGCGCCATCCTGGCTGCAAACGTTTTTTTCTGTTCGGGCGTAGTAACGACCAGCGGTGGAAAAAGCGTATGGGAAAGCGACATAAAGTAGCCGGACCCCATCAGGCAGGCGACGCTGGCTAAATGCGAATAGCGAGCCATTGCACCCAGCGCCGTCATGCCGCCCATCGACGCGCCCGCCACGGCAAGACGGCCGGATGCCACTAAATTCTGCTGGCGCAGCGCGGCCTCCAGCAGCGGCAATTCATCAATATTGCTTTTCAAAATGTCCCAGAAAGCGCCCAGCCGGGTTTCCGTATCGCCGCTATAACGCGAACCGTGCATAGCGGCATCGGGTAAAATCACCCGAAAGCCTGCCTGCGCCAGCGCCACGCCAAAATAGCTGTAAACCTCTTTTGAGGAGGTAAAGCCGTGATAAAAAAGAATGGTCGGTAAAGGCTCATCCCTTTTTCCGGCTGGCGTCGCGTGCAGGCACTCAATATTGGCAAAAATTTCTGTACTGACTTCAATCATCATTCCTCCTTAAGGCGTTGCGCTACAGGTTATAAAAACAAATAGCCAGCCAATAATGCTGTTATTTGAGTTTATGGCCCATCTCTTTGACCTGCGTGCGGAATTCGTCACTAAATATTTTCTTATGCTGGCCGTTAACCGTTATAAGCCCTCCCCTTATCTAACAGGTTATCTTATGAAAAACTTCGCTTTTGGCCGCTGGAGCCTTGGCGTTAAGCTGTCGGTGATCACTTCTCTCAGCGTCGCCGCGCTTTTCTTAGTCTTAACGCTGGCGCTCACCCACAGCGCGTCAAATCAAATGCAGGCGCTAACCCTGGAGAATATGGAGAACCAGGTTGACGGCATTGGCGATATGGCCACCATGTTTAACAGCACGCTGCGCGAAGAAGTCGCCAACTACACCGAGCTGTTTCAAAGCTTTTTACCCAAGCAGTTTTCTATCGAGCAAGGTCAATTTATTACCGTTGGCACAGAGCAGGCTCCGGTGCTGCGTGCGGGACTCAAAACGCTGAACCTGGACGCCACGCTGGTTGACGATTTCCTGGCGCGTACCGGCGCGATTTCTACCATTTTCGTGCGTACGGGCGATGACTTTCTGCGCGTCTCTACCTCGCTGCGCAAAGAAAATGGCGACCGCGCTATTGGTACGCGCCTGGATCGCAGCAGCCCGGCCTGGAAGCTGGCACAGCAAGGCCAGATTTTCCAGGGCGTAGCAATGCTGTTCGGCAAGCGCTATATCACGCAGTATCAGCCGATGAAAGATGCCAGCGGTCAGGTCGTCGCGATTCTGTTTGTCGGCGTCGACATTACAAAACAGTACGCGCTAATCCGTGAAAAAGTGCTGTCGAAAACGCTGGGTGCCAGCGGGCATTTCTCCGTGCTGAACGATACCGAAGGCAAAAACCGTGGCCAGTATGTGTTCCACACGGAACGCGAAGGCCAGCTGCCACTGTGGCCTGAAGCCACCCGCCAGCAGCTGTTGAATCAGGCTTCCGGCACTATCCAGGTTCAGGACGCCAGCGGCGAAACGCAGTTTATGACCTGGCATCATCTGCCGGACTGGCACTGGGTGATTCTGGGCGAGGTGAACAAATCCAGCCTGCTGGCGCCGATTGAGCATACCCGTAACCTGTTTCTGACTTTAGGCGCTGCGTTAGTAACGCTGTTTGCGCTGGGCTTTGTAACCACGACTCATCGCTGGGTCAGCGTGCCGCTACAGCAGGTCATCGATCTGGCTCGCCACTATGCGGCCGGTAACCTGCAGTCAACGCTGGATACTAAACGCCATGACGAGGTAGGCCAGCTTATCGTGGCCATTAACGGCATCGGCGATGGCCTCAACCGCATCGTTTCCCAGGTGCGTGAAGCGGCTCAGGAGATCAGCAGCGGCACCGACGCTATCGCCTCCAGCAGTGAAAATATCAGCGAGCAGATTACTCGCCAGGCGGCCAGCGTGGAAGAAACCTCCGCCAGCATGGAGCAGCTGAGCGCCACCGTATCGCAAAACGCCGCGAACGTTTCTCAGGCGCTGACGCTGGTAGGCGAAGCCGCCACGGCGGTGGGCAAAGGCGGCGAAACGGTATCGCGTTCGGTGCTGACCATGACCGATATCAAGAGCGCCTCACAAAGCATTGCCGATATCACCCACGTGATTGAATCCATTGCTTTCCAGACCAATATCCTGGCGCTTAACGCGGCGGTTGAAGCCGCTCGCGCGGGCGAACATGGTAAAGGTTTTGCCGTCGTCGCTGCAGAAGTTCGCGCGCTGGCGCAGCGTAGCGCTACGGCGGCCAAAGAGATTGATGGGCTGATTGAAAACTCGCTGAGCAAAGTTGTTCAGGGGCATGACCTCTCTGAACAGACGCGTCAGTCGATGGAAGATATCGTTGGCCGGATTGAGCAGGTGAAAGTGCTGATGAGCGAAATCAACGTCGCCTCAAAAGAGCAGTCCGCCGGGATCGGCCAGGTTAACATTGCCATGAACCAGATTGGCCAGGCGACGCATGAAAGCACGGAGCTGGTCGCCACGTCGGAGCTGACCGCCCACGAGCTGAGCCGCAAAGGGCATCATCTGACGGATCTGGTGCAGGTTTTCCAGGTAAGATCATAAAACAGCGGGATAGCTTACACTTGAGGTTATCTGTGAGGAGGAACCTTTATGCGTTGGCTATCTCTGCTTGTTGTTCTGCTGCTGTCTGGCTGTAGCCTGTTTACAACCCGGCCCGAGCCGCCGCCACCGGTGCAGGCCCAGGCGCAGGAAATTACCCGGGCGCAAAGTATGACGTTAACGCGGCTGGGCACGGTCAGCGTGTCCGTTCGCGGTTCGCCGGACGATGCTGAACGCGCTATTGCCGCTAAAGCTAATGCGGCCGGCGCGAAGTTTTACGTTGTGCAGATGGTTAGCGAAACCGTCATGCCGGGACGCTGGTACTCTACGGCTATCCTGTATGGCCCTTCAGCTTCCGCCGCTGGCACGCAGTAGCAGACGCTGGCAAACTTTTTCCGGCAGTGAAACAAACCCGCGTGGATCGAGCATTTGCCGACACCAGGCATCGGCCACGCAGGGTTCCAGATGCGTCATTACCTGCACGCCGCACGCCAGGTTAAACAGCCTGTCGCACAAGTCGTGCGCCCGCGCTTCCTGTGGTTGCCGCAACAGCAGCCGTAACTGCCGCCAGCTACTGTCAAAGTACCGGTTTTGCCCTTTTACCGCATCAAACTCGCCAGCCAGCAGCTCCAGCGCCGCAGGTTGCCTCGTCAGCACGCGCAGCACGTCCAGGCACATTACGTTTCCCGCTCCTTCCCAGATACTGTTCACCGGCATTTCCCGGTAAAGCCTTGGTAGCTCGCTCTCTTCGCAATAGCCAATGCCGCCCAGGATCTCCATCGCCTCCGCCACGAAGCCGATACCTCGTTTGCAAACGCTATATTTTGCCGCTGGCGTAAACAGCCTGCTGAAGATTTTTTCCGCCGCGTTGCCTGTTGTCGACCAGGCTCTGGCAAGCCGTAGCAGCATTGCCGTTTGCCCTTCCAGCACCAGAGCCTGCGTACAAAGCTGCTGACGCATCAGCGGTTGCTCTAGCAGGCTTTTGCCCTGCACCTGACGCTGATGCGCATGGTAAAGCGCAACGGAGAAGGCGCGCCGCATCATCGCATGGCTGGCCAGCGCGCAGTCAAAACGCGTATAGCCGCCCATTTGCAAAATCTGTTTTACGCCCTGGCCTTCTTCACCAATCAGCCAGGCGCTGGCGGCAGAAAATTCCGCTTCGCTGCTGGCGTTCGAGCGGTTGCCCAGCTTCTCTTTCAGGCGTTCGAGGCTTACCGCGTTTCGGCTGCCGTCCGGTAGCAGACGCGGCAGAAAAAAGCAGGAAAGTCCGCCTTTGGCCTGCGCCAGCACCAGATGCGCATCGCTCTGCGGCACCGAGAAAAACCACTTATGTCCGGTCAGGCGATATTCGCCGTTGCCAATGGCTTCGGCGCGCGTGGTGTTGCTCAGCACATCGGTGCCGCCCTGCTTTTCGGTCATGCCCATGCCGATAAGCAGCCCACGCTTTTGCGCGCCCGGCTGTAAATGCGCATCGTAGCGATCGGAAAGTAAAGGCGTTAGCCAGTCACGAAACATCGCGGGCAGCTGCGCTTTCAGCAACGGCACGGCGCCAAAGGTCATGGTTATCGGGCAAAGCGTGCCGGCTTCTACCTGCGCATGCAGCATAAAACGCGCCGCGCGTGCGACGAAAGCAGCCGGAGGCGCATCGTCCTGCCACGCAAGGTTATGGATGCGGTTGCTGCACAATCCCTGCATCAGCAAATGCCAGGCCGGATGGAAGCGCAGATCGTCCAGCCGCTCGCCGCAGGGATCGTAACGCAGCAGCTCGGGCGGAAAACTGTTGGCAAGGCGGCCCAGCTCCAGCGATTCGGCGCTGCCCAGCTGTTGTCCCACCGAGGCCAGCAGATCGTGGTCCCATCCGGCCCCTTCGCGCATCACGGCCTCGCGCAGCGGCGTATCGGAAAGAAAAAGATTGCTGTTGGTCAGCGGACGAGGCTGATTAAAAACGGTGTGGGTTTTGTTCATTCCGGCGTCCTTCTCGTTAACACACCCATTGAGTATGCAAAAGAGAACGCGGCAGGCGAGCGGCAGAGGAAAATTTCGGGGCGCAGCTCACGCCCCGGAAAGATTATTTACCGCGCTGGCGCACGGCTTCAAACAGGCAGATACCGGTAGCGACCGAGACGTTCAGCGAAGAAACGCTGCCCGCCATCGGAATGCTGATCAGTTCATCGCAGTGTTCGCGCGTCAGACGGCGCATGCCCTCACCTTCAGCACCCATGACCAGCGCCATCGGGCCGGTCATTTTGCTCTGATAGAGATGGTGATCCGCTTCGCCCGCCGTGCCGACAATCCACACGTTCGCTTCCTGCAGCATACGCATGGTGCGCGCCAGGTTGGTGACGCGAATTAGCGGCACGTTTTCCGCTGCGCCGCTGGCAACTTTTTTCGCCGTGGCGTTAAGCTGTGCCGAGCGATCTTTCGGCACGATTACCGCATGCACGCCAGCCGCATCGGCGCTGCGCAGGCAGGCACCCAGGTTATGCGGATCGGTGACGCCGTCCAGAATCAGCAGGAAAGGCGTTTCCAGCTTTTCCAGCAGGTCGGGCAGATCGTTTTCCTGATACTGACGGCCCGCCTTAACGCGCGCCACAATGCCCTGATGGACGCCGCCTTCTACCTGGCTGTCGAGCCACTGACGGCTGGCCATCTGGATCACGATGCCCTGGGCTTCCAGCGCTTTCACTACCGGCTGCAGGCGACGATCGTCACGGCCTTTAAGGATAAAAACTTCCTGAAAGCGTTGCGGATCGCTGTCGAGCAGCGCCTGTACGGCGTGGAGTCCAAAAACTATTTCACTCATTCACTGTTACTCAATTGGTCGTTGCGTGCCGCATCCGGGATGCGGCGAGGTTGTGCTTCTGGCCGCCTTCAGGATGCGGCGGTATCGTTTTTCTTCGACGCGCGTTTGGAACGGGCTGCGGCGGCGATTTTACGGGTTTTATCCGACTGCTTGCGCGGTTTTTTCTCGCTTTTCGCGCCCGCTTCGGCAGGAGCCGTTTTGCCTTTACCGCTACGGAAGGCGCTGTCCGGCTCAAAATTTACCTTTTTGCCCTGGTCACGACGACGCTTGCCGCTATGCTGGGCAGCCGGTTTTTTAGCCCGGTCGCGTTCGGTTTTACCTTCGCCACGCGGTTTACGCGCGCTGGAGATCAGGGCGAAGTCGATTTTGCGCTCGTCCATGTGTACCGCGTCCACGCGTACTTCGACCGTGTCGCCAAGGCGATAGGTTTTTCCACCCGATTCGCCAATCAGGCGCTGGCCGATGGCGTCAAAGCGGTAGTAGTCGTTATCCAGCGTGGAGACGTGTACCAGGCCATCAATAAACAGATCGTTGAGACGAACAAAGAAACCGAAGCCGGTAACGCTGGAAATAACGCCGGTAAAGGTTTCGCCCACCTGATCCTGCATAAAGTCGCACTTCAGCCAGTCGGCAACGTCACGCGTCGCTTCGTCCGCACGACGCTCGGTCATGGAACAGTGCTGGCCAAACTGCAGCATCTGCTGCATTTCATAGTGATAGCCGCCGGTTGGCGTGGTGTTGCCTTGCAGCGTGTTATTTTCTTTCGCCAGCAGATATTTGATGGCGCGATGCAGCAGCAGATCGGGATAGCGGCGGATCGGCGAGGTAAAGTGCGCATAGGAAGCCAGCGCCAGGCCGAAGTGACCACGGTTTTCCGGATCGTAAACCGCCTGCTTCATTGAGCGCAGCAGCATGGTTTGCAGCATTTCGGCATCCGGACGCGACGAGATCTGCGTCAGCAGCTCGGCATAGTCCAGCGGATGCGGTTTCGCGCCGCCGCCCAGCGTCAGGCCCAGCTCGTTCAGCACCGAGCGGAAGCTCTTGATGCTCTCTTCCGTCGGACGATCGTGGTCGCGGAACAGTGCCGGCTCATGGTTTTTCTCTACAAAGCGCGCGGAAGCGATGTTCGCCAGGATCATGCACTCTTCGATAAGCTTATGCGCATCGTTACGCGTGACCTGCTCTACCCGTTCAATGCGGCGGTCGGCATTAAAGACAAACTTTGCCTCGTCCGTTTCGAAAGAGATGCCGCCGCGCTGCTCGCGAGATTTTTCCAGCACCAGATACATGCGGTGCAGCTCTTCCAGATCTTTTACCAGCGGCTGGTACTGCTCGCGCAGTTCCTGATTACCCTGCAGGATGCTCCAGACCTTGTTATAGGTCAGGCGCGCCCAGGAGTTCATCACCGCTTCATAGTGTTTATAGCCGGTGAGCTTGCCCGTCGCGGAGATGGTCATTTCGCATACCATACACAGGCGATCCACCTGAGGGTTCAGCGAGCAAAGGCCGTTTGACAGAACTTCCGGCAGCATAGGGACAACCTGCGACGGGAAGTAAACGGACGTCCCGCGATTGACGGCTTCGTCATCCAGCGGCGTGCCCGGACGCACGTAGTAGCTCACGTCAGCAATCGCTACCCATAAACGCCAGCCGCCGCCGCGCTTTCTTTCACAGAAAACGGCATCGTCAAAGTCGCGGGCGTCTTCACCGTCAATCGTTACCAGCGGCAGATCGCGCAGATCGACACGGCCCACTTTGGCCTCTTCAGGCACTTCTTCTTTCAGTTTGGCAATCTGGCGTTCCAGCGCTTCCGGCCAGACGTGTGGAATATCGTGCGTGCGCAGAGCCATTTCTACGGCCATGCCGGTGCCCATGTTGTCGCCCAGCACTTCTACAACCTTACCGACCGCTTTGCTGCGGCGTGTCGGGCGCTGCGTCAGCTCCACCACCACCACGAAGCCCATGCGGGCGTTCATTAATTCTTCTGGTGGGATCAGGATATCAAAGCTCAGGCGGCTATCGTCCGGCACCACGAAGCCAACGCCAGCCTCGGTGAAGTAACGGCCAACAATCTGATTATTACGTGGCTCAAGCACGCGAACTACACGCGCTTCACGACGGCCTTTGCGGTCCGCGCCCATCGCCTGGGCCAGGATCACGTCGCCGTGCATGCACATTTTCATCTGCTCGGCAGAGAGATAAAGATCGTCTTTGCTGCCTTCGGCGCGCAGAAAGCCAAAGCCATCGCGATGGCCGATAACTTTGCCGCGCAGCAGGTCCAGACGTTCCGGTAGCGCATAGCACTGGCGGCGAGTAAAGACTAACTGACCGTCGCGCTCCATGGCGCGCAGGCGACGACGCAGCGCCTCGGTCTGCTCTTCGCCAGAGATAGACAGCTCGGCTGCCAGCTCTTCGCGGCTGGCCGGTTTTTCGCGCTTATCTAAGTGCGCCAGGATAAATTCGCGGCTGGGAATAGGATTCTCATATTTCTCAGCTTCCCGTTCCTTAAAAGGATCTTTTGACATAGCGGTTCCTCCGTTGTCATCAGCTGCGGACTGAAGGGTGTTCAATCTGCAGCAATTGGTAGAGCGGATGGTTGTCGGCAACCAAATCAGCCAGCGTGTAGCCGTCCAGCACGGCCAGAAAACTTTGCACGGCCTCGTGCAGCGCGGTTTTCAGGCGGCAGGCTGGCGTTATGTGGCAAAAATCACTGTGACAGTTCACCAGCTGCAGCGGTTCCATATCGCGAACAACCTGGCCAATGACGATCTCGCGCGCCGGTTTACCGAGACGGATACCGCCGTTTTTTCCGCGTACCGCGGCAATATAGCCTGCCCGGCTAAGCTGATTGATAATTTTAACCATATGGTTACGCGATACGCCGTAAGCCTCGGTGACTTCCGTAATGCTGGTCATTCTGCCCGCGGGCAGAGCGGCCATAAAAATTAGCGCGCGTAAACCATAATCAGTAAAACTCGTTAGCTGCACGGTTACCTCAACGGCATGGCGCTAAAAACGCCAGCAATCCGCTCAAAATGAGTGTGTTGTAAATGATGATAAACCAGCCTTCGCGTTCGAGGCCATTTTATTTCAGTAAGCGCTGATAAAGAGAAGACGGGACGAGAAAGCGGGAGAAAGGATCAGGCCGGGCAGATGCCCGGCCTTACTATCTTATGCGTCAAATGGGTCACGCAGGATCATCGTTTCGCTACGGTCAGGTCCGGTAGAGATAATATCCACCGGCACGCCCGTTACTTCTTCTACGCGCTTGATGTAGTCGCGCGCCGCCTGCGGCAGTCCGTCCAGCGTTTTCACGCCAAAAGTAGTCTCGGACCAGCCCGGCAGGGTCTCATAAATTGGCTCGATGCCTTCCCAGCCTTCAGCGGCCAGCGGCGTCGTGGTCATTTCGCGGCCATCCGGCATGCGGTAAGCCACGCAGATTTTAACCTCTTTCAGGCCGTCCAGCACGTCCAGCTTGGTCATGCAGAAGCCGGAGAGCGAGTTGATCTGCACCGCGCGGCGTACGGCAACCGCATCCAGCCAGCCGGTACGACGGCGACGGCCGGTGGTTGCGCCAAACTCGTTACCTTGTTTGCACAGGAACTCGCCGGTTTCGTCAAACAGCTCGGTCGGGAATGGGCCTGCGCCAACGCGGGTTGAGTAGGCTTTAACAATGCCCAGCACGTAATCAACATAGCGAGGACCGATACCGGAACCTGTCGCCACGCCGCCTGCGGTGGTGTTAGAAGAGGTCACGTACGGATAGGTACCGTGATCGATATCCAGCAGCGTGCCCTGCGCGCCTTCGAACATGATCAGCTCGCCTTTCTTACGCGCGCCGTCCAGCAGTTCAGAAACGTCTACTACCATGCCGGTCAGGATATCGGCAACTGCCATGATATCGCTCAGCACTTTGTCGTAGTCGACCGCTTCTTCTTTATAGAAGTTCACCAGCTGGAAGTTATGGTATTCCATGACTTCTTTCAGCTTGGTAGCAAAGGTTTCTTTATTGAACAGGTCGCCAACGCGCAAGCCGCGACGGGCAACTTTGTCTTCGTAAGCCGGGCCGATACCGCGACCGGTGGTCCCGATAGCTTTGGCGCCACGCGCTTTTTCGCGCGCCACGTCCAGCGCTACGTGATACTCCAGGATCAGCGGGCAGGCTTCGGAGATAAACAGGCGGTCGCGTACCGGAAAGCCGCGATCTTCCAGACCTTTCATCTCTTTCATCAGCGCAGCAGGAGAAAGCACCACACCGTTGCCGATGATGCTGGTCACATTTTCACGCAGGATGCCAGAGGGAATTAAGTGGAGGACGGTTTTTTCACCGTTGATGACCAGCGTGTGGCCGGCGTTGTGACCGCCCTGATAGCGAACCACGTATTTCGCACGTTCGGTCAGCAGATCAACAATCTTTCCTTTACCTTCGTCACCCCATTGGGTGCCCAGTACGACGACGTTCTTACCCATTTTCAAAATCACCGATTGCTTAAAAATGGATTCTACCATCGTAAAACACGTCTTTCAGCTCTTTTAGCACACGTTTGCGTACTTTTTTGCCCGACGCGCCCTCTGGCCGCGACGGGCGCATTTGCACCGCGTTACCCGCCGCCGTGGACGCTGACCATGTACCAGATTACCACGCCAGCTACCACCAGCCCGCCGCCAAAACGGCGCAGCAGCCTGTCGGGCACCTGGGCCATCGTGAGGATCATCCGCCGCCAGATACGCGGCAGCAGCATCGGGCCAATCCCTTCTAAAATAAGCACCAGCGCCAGCGCCAGCCAAATAGTTGCGTTCATAAAGACCGTCCGGAAAAAAGAGCCGTAGTATGCCACGGCTTTTTATCGGTTTGGTTCGGAAAATGAAAGAATTCATGTTCAGAGCCTGTCAGGCAGATAATCACCTTAAAACGCCATTAATATGCATCGCTGGGCACGCCAGCGGCATGGCCACCCTCGCTTAGAAACGGACCTCCGCCTTCAGCCACCACGAGCTGGCGCTGCTGGCACGAGGGCTATGGCGTTTAGAACCGTTATAAAAACGAGAAGAAGGCGCAAACCAGGCGGCGCTGGCTTCCAGCTTCAGGTTTTGAGCAGGCCGCCAGCCCGCAACCACATCCAGCGCCGAACCGAGCTTTTTCGTCGTCATGCGATCGTATTTAGCCTCTAAGCCAGTACTGTTTTTTACCAGCGCGGCCAGCCGATCCTGACGGTAAAAGTGATAAACAACGTCCAGCGAGACGTTGCTGGCCAGCTGGATGCCCGTTCCGGCAGTAAAAATATGGATATTGCTTAACTCGGGATCGAGCGTTTCGCCATAAATTTTATATCTGGTGTCGCCGCCGAACAGGGCTTCATTCCCTTGTAGCCCCGTCTGGCGATAGCGTCTGGAGATATGTTCACTGCCGTCATCCCCGCTTCCCCAGGCATAGCCCAGCGTCAGCCGTGGCTGTAGCGGTAGCGCCGTAAAGGTCAGGGTAGCGCCGCCGTCCAGCGCATAACCTCGCAGGGACTGTTTCTCGCTTTGCCCGCGTACCGCGCTGATATCCAGCCAGTGGCTCAGCCACTGTCGGGGCGGCGAGTAGGAACGCAGCCCCATATTCAGCTGCCTGTCACTTGCCGCTGCCCGGTTGCGCTGCCAGAACGCATAGCCGCCCACGCGCCAGTGCTGCTGTATTTTATAGCGTGAAAACAGCAGCAGAAAATTGGTTTTATCCCCGCGCGTGCCGCTGTCCAGCAGGTCACGCTGCCAGTAATTGACGCGCCCTGCGCCTGCTTCGGTTTTCAGCCTGTCGCCAAAGCGCGCGTATACCCCGTCCACGTTTTCATCAATCAGCCATTCCCGCTCGTCGCGCAGCAGCCAGCGCCCCAGGCGAAGGTCGACGTCAGGAATAAGCGACTCATCAAAGCGCAGCCAGGCCTGGTTAAAGTTAAGCGTATTGGCGGTAGTGGCCTGGCTGGCCGTTTGCCGCTTTCTTTTCTGAATAAACTCCAGCTCGCTAAAAAAGGAAACCGGTGCGCCCTGAAAACCGCGCACGTTGAGCCGCAGCGTGGGTTCCAGCTCAATTTTATTGTTGCGGTCATCGCCATACCTGAGCCTGTTGTTTTTTACCTCCTTCGCCTCATAGATAGCGCGCCAGTGGAATTTTATCGGCGCGTCTTTATCCGCAGCCAGGACGGATGAAAAGCAAAGTAGCAAAAAAGGAAAAAGAGAAAAGCGACGCCAGCTCATCAACGCGCTCCTCTTGCCAATAACGCTAACCGCGCTTCGCATAAGGTAATCAGCGCTTCGGTGGTGTGGTGTCGCTCAGGGAAAAGCAGGCTGATAGCAATATGGCGTGCCAGCGCCAGCGTGGTAAACAGGCTGATATTGGCAATGTCACCAACTTCTGCATCCGCCAGCCAGACCGTAAGGAAGGCATCTTCATGTAGGATCAGGGCTTTGTCATCGCCGTAGCTGCGTAGCGCCTGCTCGCGAACGTGCGCCACGTAGTTTCCAGCATCCAGCGCAGCCGGCCCTGCGGCGGCCAGGTCGAAATCCAGTACCGCCAGCCGGGCTGGATTTCCCTCGACGAGCAGCAGCTGGGCCGGATAAAAATCCCGATGAAGAAACAGGCTGGTCGCTTCGCTGAACGAGCCTGCCAGCCGTTCACAACCTTTACCGACATTGTTGATCCTTGTGGCCCAGGCCGGACGCGCCGCCGCTGCCTGCGCCAGCCGCTGCCGCAGCATTGCCAGCTCGTCGGCTATCGTCCATGTTTTGCCTGCTACGGCCTGCCGGGCGCTCAGGCTATGCTGTAGCTTTACTAACGCTCTGCCAGCCAGGTAACCCGTTTCTGCCAGCCTGCCGCCGTCAGCTGTCAGGCAATCCGTCACGCGCTTGCCTGCCACCCTTTGCTGTAGCCAGAGTTTTTCTTCGGCCAGCGCTGCCAGCGGCTGCGGCACGATAAGCTCGCCGGTGCCGTTAAAGCCGTCACGCCAGAGCGCCTGCTGAACGGTAAAGCCGTGAGGGTTAAATCCTTTATGCCGATATTTACCAATGGTGGTTAACTCGTCCTGCGCGGTATCCCAACGGTATTCGAGCACGGCACGACGGCCTGGCTTGCAGGCTAAAATCGTTGCCGACGCCAGCACAGCGGAGGGCGGCAGCCCTAACACCTGCCTCAGCGGCTCCGCTATCCGCGTTTTATCCAGCAGGGGTAACAGCGCAACGTCTGGCCGTGCCGCTTGCCTGGCCTGTTCCGTTAACAGCTGTTCAACGCGCCAGAGCAGCGCCGCAAGCTGTTGTGCCCAGTTTCCGGCACGCTTGCGGAACGGCTCAACGGCAAGCTGCATAAGCGCCAGCGCGACCTGTGCAGCAAGGCAAGGCGGTAAATCCCCACGCTGCTGGCGATAACCCGCATGCAGTGCGGCAACGGCGGCGCTGGCCTGAGGCTGGCTCAGGGTCTTTTCTATAGCCTGCAGCTCCAGCCTGGCCTGAAAGGTAGCCAGGTCGATAGCAGGATTACCTGTCCTGGCCCTGTCCCAGTCAATAAGCCGGAGCTGTCCGTCTACTGTCCGCCTGACGACCTGGTCGAGCGTAAAATCACCGTGGATCGGCGTAGCGGTGAAAACGTTATTTGCCAGTCTGTTTTCCAGCGTCTTCAGCAGCGAAATAAACAGCGCTTCCTGCTGCGGCGCTACGGCGCGCAGCGTATTGAAAACTCGCCGGGCTTCTGCAATGCCGCTGCTGGCCGTGGCAGGAATCAACGCTGGTCGGGAATGTATGCTTGCCAGCCTGCGTCCCATTTGCAAAACGTCTCGCTCAGATAGCTCACCGCCCTGCTCGGGACAAAGCGTCTTACCCTCAATCCAGCGGGTGATAAGCAGCCGGTAGTCCGGCAACGCTGCCAGCAGGCTGATTTCCCCAAGCGCCTGCCCCAGCTGGTTTCCGGCCAGCATCGCCTCATAGCGCCCGGCGCTGGCAAACCGCAGCGTGGCAAAGGGCTGGCCATTGCGGCTCAGCAGCGCCAGCAGGCGACGCTCGGGCTTGTAGCGCAGTATTTTAATGTCGAGCGCCGCTTCGCCTGTTTCAGGCAGCCAGCGTCGCAACAGCGCATCGCGTTCCGGCGTAGCGTTCAGCAACCAGAGATGAGGAAGCTCCCGGTCATGCTGCGGGTAGCTAAGGATTATTGCCAGCTCGTGCAGCGCTACCGGTGCGAACGGATCTTGCCGTATGACCAGCCGCTGCCGTTTGGGATGCTGCCATGAAAGAGGAAAGCGTTCGGTGCTCAATGCCTTGGCGCAAAGGTAGCACCTGTTGCCATCAGCCATCTGCAACACCAGCGTGGCGACACAGCTGGTCGCAGGCTTATAGCGTAAATAATCAATGGCTAATGTCCGCAGCCCGACAAACTGCGGCAAACTGCGCAGGCGAGCGAGTAAGAGTTTGCTATCGAGCAGCGCGGCAAGCCCCGGTAAAACGCTATCCTTGCAGGCAAGCTCTCTGTCCAGATCCTGTAACATTGCTTTCTTCCTTGTTGTGGCTCGCCTGCTGTATTGCCCACAGCCCGGCATAGCGTCCTTTTTTTGCCAGCAGCACGTCGTGCGTTCCCTGTTCCACAATTTCCCCCTTTTCCATAAAGAGGATCCGCTGCGCCCGCGCGGCAAAAGAGAGATTGTGGGTAACGATAAGCGTGGTGCGCTGGCGCATCAGCTGCGTCAGCGCAGCCATCAGCAGGTGCTCGCTTTCGCTGTCCAGCCCGGTGCCCGGCTCGTCCAGCAGCAGCAGCGGGCTTTGCCTGATAGCGGCGCGGGCGACGGCAATACGCTGACGCTGCCCGCCGGAAAGCGAATGGCCCCTTTCGCTCAGAACCGTGTCGTAGCCTTGCGGCAGCTGCATAATAAAGTCATGCGCCAGCGCCTGCTTTGCGGCCTTATAAACCTGCTCGTCGGTAACCTCTTCCAGCGCCGCCAGCGCAATGTTTTCGCGTACGCTCAGGCCAAACAGGAGACTGTCCTGGGGGACATAGCTGATATTTTGCCGCACGCTTTTAATCTTACAGCGGCGCAGATCGTGGCCGTCCAGCATGATGCGTCCTGCGAGCGGATCGTACAGGCGCAGTAGCAGGCTAAGCAGCGTCGATTTACCCGTACCGGAAGGCCCCACAATCGCCAGCGACTCGCCAGCGGCCAGGCGAAAGCTGACGTGATGCAGCGTCTGCCTCTCCGCCCCCTGCCGCTGCGGATAGTCAAAACAGACGTTGTCAAAGCAGACTTCGCCACGGAGATGGCTTAGCGTCAGCGCATCAGGGCTATCGTTAATCTCCGGCCTGACGTCCATCAGCACGGTGACGCGCTCCCCCGCCGCCAGCGCTTTGGAAAGCCGCCCGGCGTATTTGGCGTATTCGCGCACGGGCCGAAAAGAATTTTTCAGGTAGGAAACAAAGATCAGCAGATCGCCTGGCGACATCCGGTTTTTCAATACCTCGCTCGCGCCGTAGTAAAGTACGAAAGCGGTGGCGGTCGCGATAATCAGATCGACCTTGCACTCCAGCGCGGCCAGCAGACGGCGAGATTTGACGTTCTGCTGCAGGCTTTGCCCATCGTCGCTGGCGAAGCTTTTGATCGCCACCGGCTCCAGCGACAGCGCCTGTACCACGCCTATCGCCCCCAGGAACTCTGACGCGCTGGCCGCCAGCGCGCCTTCCCGCTTGCGCTGATCGCGGCTGACCGTATGCACTCTGCTGCTGGTGCGGCCCGTGCTCAGCAGCAGTAGCGGCATTAACATCAGCGACAGCAGCGTCATTCTCCAGTTGATATAGAGCATCATGCTGAACATGCCGGTCAAAATCAGGATGTTAGCCAGCATGGGCACCATCGCCGTGATAATCGCTTCGCGCAGCATGCCGATATCGTTAATCAGCCTGGTGGTCAGGTCGCCCGTTTTCGCCCGCTGGTGAAAAGCTGGCGACAGCGTTTGCAGATGGCGAAACAGCGCCTGACGCAGCTCACTGATGATGCGGCTACCGGCAATAGCCAGGCCGACTGTACTGCAATAGCTGAGTCCGGCTTTGGCTGCCGCAATGAAGATAACGCTGACGGCACACAGCAGCAGGAGATTCGCCACCCCAGCAGACGCCACCAGGTCATTGAGCCTGCCTTCGACCGGAATATTATGCTGCGTCAGCAGATCGTCGATGATAAACGCCAGCGGCCACGGCTCAAGCAGGCGCGTGCCGGTCGCCATCAGCAGGCAGAGCAGCGAGCGAATAATCAGGCCACGCTGCTGGCGGATCCACGGAGCGAAACGGGAAGCGACCCGCAGCCACGACAAGCGCATTACGGCATGCTCCCGTTCAACAGATCGACGATGCGCAGGATCTCTTCCGCCACGCTGTCCCAGCTGTGGTTGTGCATAACGTAGCGACGGGCATTTTTGCCCAGCCGCTGGCGCATAACCGGATCGTCTACCAGCGTGAGTAAGGCTTCGCACAAAGCTTCAGGATCGTCCGGCGCTGCCAGCATACCGGTGTGTCCCTCCGCTACAACGTCGGCAAGATGGCCCACGCGCGTGGTGACGACCGGCAGCGCTGCGGCCATATACTCATAAATTTTTAACGGCGAGAAATAAAACTGCTCCAGCCGGGGATAAGGCGCGACGGCAATATCCGTTCTGGCTAGCCACTCAGCAACCCTTGTCGGACTCACGGCTCCGGTAAACACCACGTTGTTCAGACCCAGCCGCATAGCCTCATCCTGCAACAGCTTGCGTTCCGGGCCGTCGCCAATAATCAGCAGGCTGGTTTGCGGGCGCTGCGCCTGTAGTAGCGAGAAAGCGGTTAATAAATGTTCCAGACCGTGCCAGGGTTTTAACGTGCCGAGAAAGCCAATCACGGTGGTATCTGCATGAACCTGCGGATGCGCGGATGCGCTGGCGAAACGCCGTGGATCGACGCCGTTTGCAATGATATGGATCCGTTCGGGTGAGGAAGTAAAACCGCCAAGATAGCGTTTGACGCCCGGGGAAACGGCGATAACCGCCGCCGCGCTGGCAAGCAGGTTTTGCAGCACTTTTACCGCCGCTTCTTCTGCCACCAGCTTGCGATATTTGCGCTGCTCCTCAATCAGCGGCGCGTTGACCTCAAGCACGGTACGCCAGCCCCGCTGACAGGCGTACGTTATGCCTGCAAAACTCCACAGCGAATAGCGTTCGTACACCAGATCGAACGGGCCTTCTGCCTTTAAGGCGTTCTCCAGCTGTGGGTTAGCGGCCAGCGCGGCTGCCGACCTGACCTGCGCATCACCCGCCGGTAGCGGATCGAGCTGCACTACAGGGATCGCCCGCAGATCCGCTGGCGGTGTGCCGATCCTCCTAGCAAACAAAACGATCTCCGCGCCCTTCCTCAGGAAGGCGCGCAAGATTTCCTGAACATGCACCGATGCCCCTTTACAGCCAAAAACAGGAATGCCGGCGTCGGCACAGATATAGGCAATTCGCATGGGTAAAATCCTTTTTTACAGCAGCAGAATTCATTTCTGCGCCAGACTGAAAATCTCTCTCATTGTTAGCGTATTCCGATCGACATCGTAATCGCGTACGATCGTTTTACGCGCCTGCCTCGCCAGTTTTTCCCGCATATCCTGCCCGTTCAGCAGCAGCGTTATCGCCTCGGCCAGCTCTGGCGCGTTGTCTGGCGCCACGCACAGGCCAGTTTGCCCATTGATAACCAGCTCCGGAATACCCGCAACCGTTGTTGAGACGACTGGCGTACCCAGCGCCATCGCCTCGACCAGAATGGTGGGCAATCCGTCACGGTCGCCGTCGTCGCTGATAACGCAGGGTGCAACCACCATCGCGCTACTCTGGATGGCGGCCGCGACTTCGTGCCGAGGCAGCATACCGGTAAAGGTGACGCGATCCTGTAGTTCGCCGACACGAACGGCTTCCTGCAAAACCTGTCGCTCTGGCCCATCGCCAATCAAAGTGCAGTGAAAGGCGATACCATGAGCCTGCAACAGCCCAAGCGCGGTAATTAATAACCGAAAGCCCTTTTTCGCTACCAGGCGGCCTACCGCTACGATTTTTGCCGGCCGTTTTAGCGGCGACAGCCAGGGAAACTGGCGCAAATCCAGACCGTTATAGAGGCGGCTGACTTTCTGCCTGTTACCCCCATAGCGCTCGCAAAGCCAGCCAAGATTGTAATCGGAGACGGTAATTACATGGCTGGCGTCGTCGATCTTACGGGCCAGCTGAATATCGGTCTCGTAGCGGTAATAGATATCTTTCGCATGGGCAGTGAAAGACCAGCTGATGCCGCTAAACCTGGCCGCAAGACGGGCAACTGTTGCCGCCTGGGTAGCAAAATGCGCGTGCAGATGCTGTAAACTATCTGCCTGAACGGCCAGCGCAATCATAATGCCCTGCGCCAGCTCGTGTACATCGTGCTCGCGCTCTTCTTCGAGCCGTGCCGCAAAATCGGGTAGCTTCTCCAGGCCCTCTTTTACCAGGGTCCAAAAGTGCTCCGCGTTGCGCTGCTTGTCCAGCCGCGTCACCGGCGCTTTCACCAGGCCGATATCGGGCTGAAAACGCGCTTCCATGACCGGCCCCAGCGCAAAAATGCTGACCATCAGGCCTGCCCGTTCATGCGCCAGGATCTCATTGACGATAAACGTCTCTGAAAAGCGCGGGTAGCGTTTCAGAACGTAGCCTACACGCAACGGTTGTAGCGACATCACGCGTTCTCCCTGATGCTCAGTATCTGGCGCACGCGGCAGGCAACCTGCTCAAGGCCGTCAAAACGCAATTTATCCCGGGGATTGCTAAACTGACGGGGTTGGGCAAACCAGGCGCTAAGATGCTGTGGCGACAGGTTAGCGGGATGAAGGCAGTCAAGCAGCCCCAGCCCGGCGAGGCGGCTTGCCCTAATCCATTGTTCCTCGCGCGGCGCAACGCGCGGCACTATCAGCGCAGCTTTATGAAAAGCCAGGATTTCCGTTAGCGTGTTATAGCCGCCCATCGCCACCACGCAGGCGGCGTTGCACAGCAGCCTGGTGGGCTCCGCGACAAATTCCACGACTCTTTTTTCCGGACTGGCAAGCTGCTTCAGAGCAAGGCGCTGCGCTTCCGGCATCATTGAACCCGTTACCAGAATGCCCTGCATGCCTTTGGGCAGTTCCGCTCTGGCAAAGGCCTCTGCCAGTTGAAAGCCGTCCTGGCCGCCGCCGACAACACAAAGCGCATAAGGCGAGGCTGCCGGGGCGATGGCATCATAGTCATTTCGGCTACGAACCCGCTGCGTGGCGTCCAGATAGCCGGTAAACGTAATTTTATTATTGATTGCGGCATCGAAATTATATTCTTTGCGTAAGTCATAGAGACGATTATCGCCATACACCCAGATAGCGGAATAGAAGTCGCGTAGCGCCGCGCTGTTTTCCTGCTTATCCCATTGCGCTTTGACCGACAGAGGATTATCGAGAATATCCCGCAGGCCGGAGACCATGTACGTTTTCTTTCTGGCGAGAAGCGGCAGGCTAAGATCGAGTTCGCGCATTGCCCCGCGCGGTACGTTATCCACGATCATAATATCTGGTGAAAAGGCGTTGAGCGCCGCATAAATAATTTGCGCGCGTAAATGAACCAGCGGCTTTATCTTTTCTCCCAGCGCACGCGGGCAATATTTTCCCTCCGGGGTTTTCTGGTAAGAAGGCAGGATGAGGCTGTCTGCGCCTTTCGGCAACGTAAAGGTTCCGGCTTCGCGAACGCCTGATATTAATAATATTTCGGCATCGGGGCAGGCTTGCAGCACCGACTGGCTAAGCAGCATGTTGCGACGAATATGCCCGAACCCCATCGTATCGTGCGAATAAAATACGCACCGGGGCTTTCTGGAAGAGTCCATTTCCAATTATCCTGTTATTAATGCTGCTTTCTTTGCAATTTTTCCAGCCATTATCCTTCAGGCCGAAAGAATATGATGTTTTATAAAAGAAGATCGATATTGATAGCCACTAAAATATGACAAAGACCTGAGGAGAAAAAAGGCTACACAAACCTAAACCAAAGGTCAACGGAGGGAGTAAAAATACGGAAGAATCACATTTCAGGCAGGCAATTAATTAAAAACCCCGCAACATATAATTTACTCAACGCGGGCTTAATAATAAAAAAGCCGGAAGAAAACTTCCGGCTGCAGGGTGTTACCGTTAACGCGTCGTTTTGGAAGGCGACTGCATAAAGCGGAAGAAGTCGCTATCCGGACTAAGCACCATGACGTCCTGATTGTTGTTAAAGCTGTTGTCATAGGCACGCAGGCTGCGGATAAAGGCGTAAAAATCCGGATCCTGACTGAACGCATCGGCAAACAGCTTCGCCGCTTCAGCATCGCCATCACCACGCGTCATCAGGGCGGTACGCTGCGCTTCCGCCAGCGTGCGGGTTACTTCATAGTCCGCCGCCGCGCGCAGTTTTTCCGCCTCTTCCTGACCTTGTGAACGCTGGCTGCGGGCTACAGCCTCACGCTCGGCGCGCATACGGTTGTAGATAGCATCGGAAACTTCCGTCGGCAGGTTGATCTGCTTGATGCGCACGTCAACAACCTGGATGCCCAGCGCCGCCATACTGTTTGGATTCACCGCAGGCTCTTTGCTGCTGGTTTCACGCTCTACGCGCGCTGCCGCAGAGGCAATGGCATCGTCTGCCGCTGGCGTAGCGATTTCATCATCCTGTCCTGCACTACCGGTGTTCAGCGCATCACGCACGTCGGTGGTCAGGCGTCCACGGGAATCGGTAACGATATCCTTAACGTCCAGACGACCAATTTCAGAACGCAGACGGTCACTGAACTTGCGTTTCAGCAGCACTTCCGCCTGGGAAACGTCGCCGCCGCCGGTGGCCAGATAGTAGCGACTGAAGTCGCTGATACGCCACTTGATATAGGAATCCACGATCAGATCTTTCTTCTCTTTGGTGACGAAGCGATCGGCCTGGTTATCCATGGTTTGCAGACGCGCATCCAGCGACTTTACCGACTCCAGGAAAGGAATTTTAAAGTGCAGGCCTGGCGCATAAACCAGCGGTTTATTTTCATCATCGCGCAGCACTTTACCAAAGCGCATAACGATGCCGCGCTGGCCTTCCTGTACCACAAACAGTGACGCGTAAAGCACCACCAGCACAACAATCAATACGACGATTAATGGCTTACGCATCCTTAATTTCTCCCTTCGCGCTGGGTATCGTTACGCTGAGCGTTGACCCGACGCTGGTCCATAATGCTTTCCGGGCTATAAGACGAGCTGCTGCTGGCCCGCTCGTTGCCGCCTGATGCTGGCGGTAAGCGAAGCAGGTTGCTGCTGCTGTCCTGGCTCGTTGACGAGGTGCCGCTCTGGCCCCGCATCAGCTGGTCAAGCGGCAGCACCATCAGGTTATTGCCCTTGTCGTTAACCAGTACTTTACGGGTGTGGCTAAGCACGCGTTCCATCGTTTCAATGTATAAGCGCTCACGCGTAATTTCCGGCGCGGCTTTGTACTCAGGCAGAATTTTGGCAAAGCGAGCCACCTCGCCCTGCGCTTCCAGCACGGTACGGGTTTTATAAGCGCGCGCTTCTTCCAGGATACGCTGCGCCTGGCCGTTAGCACGAGGCTGGACCTCGTTAGCATAGGCTTCCGCTTCACGTACGTACTGCTCGCGGTTTTCACGTGCCGCGATAGCATCATCAAACGCAGCTTTTACTTCTTCTGGCGGACGAGCAGCCTGGAAGTTAACGTCCAGCAGCGTGATACCCATGTCGTAAGGGCGAATTGTCTCTTCCAGTTCGCGCTGGGTGTCGCTACGCACTACGGTACGCCCTTCGGTAAGGATACGGTCCATAGTAGAACGGCCAATCACGCCGCGCAGCGCGCTGTCGGTGGCCTGACGCAGGCTGTCGTCCGCGCTGGTTACCGCAAACAGATAGCGCTCGGGATTAGTGACGCGATACTGTACGTTCATTTCCACACGCACGACGTTTTCGTCCGAGGTCAGCATGGTGCCGGAAGCAGCCAGCTCGCGCACGGCTTCAACGTTAACCGCGCGAACCTGATCGATAAAGGTCGGCTTCCAGTTCAGACCGGGTTCCACCAGATGGCTGAATTTGCCAAAGCGCGTTACCACGCCGCGCTCCGCCTCTTTGATGGTATAGAAACCGCTGCCGGCCCAGATAACCACGGCCACCACGGCCACGATGCCGAGCAGGCGTCCACCGCGTCCTGGCGTTTGCTGTCCGCCCTCGTTTTTACCGCCGCCAAAGCCGCCGAGCTTTTTGCTCAGCTTGCGGAAAATATCATCCAAATCAGGTGGCCCTTTATCGCGACCTCCTTTGTTTCCCCCGGAGTTGCCGCCTTGATTATTGCTGCTCCCCCACGGGTCGCGGTCCTGTCCGTTATTCCCGGGCTGATTCCACGCCATGTTTCTGCTCCATTTATTGTGTATGCGGTGTTATCCCAGGGCCGGGATACGCGTGTCGGGCGTCAAACAATGTAGTCCACCAGCTCCGGCTGCTGCTTGCACAGGCGGCGCCAGTCGACAATGGGCATGCGTACTTGCAACCCTACGCTGCCGTCATCTTCATTCCACTCTTTTTCTATCGCCTGCAGCTGGTAAAAGCGGCTGCGTAGTCGCCCCGCTTCCGGCGGCAAACGCAGGTTATATTCGGCAATTTCACCCGCCAGGCGTTCGCTTAGCGCCTGAAATAGCAGCGGAATGCCTTCACCGGTCTGTGCAGAAAGCCAGACGCGCACGGGCAGATTTTCTTCGTCACGATCGATCCTGGGGACGAAATCTTCCAGCGCGTCTATCTTATTCATTATTTTTAATGTGGGAATGTCGTTTGCTTCGATCTCTTCCAACACTTCTTCAACGGCTTCGATATTTTCTTCGACGCGCAGATCGGCGGCGTCAATCACGTGCAGCAGCAGCGTCGCCTGTCGGGTTTCCTGCAGCGTTGCTTTAAAAGCGGCCACCAGATCGTGCGGCAGATGACGGATAAAACCAACCGTATCCGCCAGCACCACTTCGCCGACATCCGCCACGTCCAGGCGACGCAGCGTGGGATCGAGCGTGGCGAACAGCTGGTCTGCGACGTAAACTTCCGCCGCGGTAATACGGTTAAAGAGCGTTGATTTACCGGCGTTGGTATAACCCACCAGCGACAGCGTCGGCACATCGGCCTTGTTACGCGCCTGACGTCCCTGGTCACGCTGCTTCTCTACTCTTTCAAGACGGGAAAGGATTAACGTAATGCGATTACGCAACAGGCGACGGTCGGTTTCCAGCTGGGTTTCACCAGGGCCGCGCAGGCCGATACCGCCTTTCTGGCGCTCAAGGTGCGTCCAGCCGCGTACCAGACGCGTGGCGAGATGACGCAGCTGCGCCAGTTCGACCTGAAGCTTCCCTTCATGGGTACGCGCACGTTGGGCAAAGATATCCAGGATCAGGCCCGTGCGATCGATCACCCGGCACTGGCACAGCGCTTCGAGATTGCGTTCCTGTGCCGGACTCAGGGCGTGATCGAACAGCACCACGGAAGCGCCGCTGGCTTTAACCGCCTCGGCAATCTCCACGGCCTTACCTTCGCCGACGAAATATTTTGGGTGTGGCGCCTTGCGGCTGCCGGTAACTACACGTAGTGCTTCGACACCAGCGGAAGAAACAAGAGTTTCAAACTCCTGCAGATCTTCCATATCTCTGTCCTGGGAGAAATAGATGTGTACCAGTACGGCCTGCTCACCGGCATCATAACGGTCAAACAAACTTAAAACCTCTCAGTACCTTGTTGAACCTGCTTTACGATGGCCATACTGCTTTATCAGATGCTAATGCACATTCACGCCAGAGCGGCGTATGGTCTTTTCGCCCGGCGTTATTAACATAACGGGCGTGAACGTCATTGCCAGGACGGGCGCTGGAAAACCGGTCAGCCCGCCCTGAAAGAACAGTGATTACTCTGCGTCGTCACTCTCTTGCTGAGGCTGAGAAGAAGCCCCCTGATTGCTGCCACCATGATGATAGTTGCTGCTTCCGCCACCCGCATTGTTGCTGTGATGGGATACCGGACGGGACGGAACCACGGTAGAGATAGCGTGCTTGTAAACCATCTGGCTGACCGTGTTTTTCAGTAAAATTACAAATTGGTCAAATGATTCAATCTGACCCTGCAGTTTAATACCATTCACCAAATAAATCGAAACCGGAACACGTTCGCGACGCAGTGCGTTCAAGAACGGATCTTGCAATGATTGCCCCTTAGCCATTCTATCTTTTCCTTATATGCTTGTTGTTTACTACTTAAGAGCCTGCGCTCTGAAATACTGCGTAAAAATTTGCGCACGATAACGCACCAATTGTACACAATCACCCGGCCTTCGCACTAAGAACCTGTAATACGTTTGCCAGCGCGGCCTGCGGCTGTTCGCTATCCAGCCAGTGAACATCCTTCCAGCCACGTAGCCAGGTTATCTGACGCTTGGCCAACTGTCGCGTTGCGCAAATTCCTCGATAAACCATTTCATCGTAATCGATTTCACCCTGTAAAAATGACCACATCTGGCGATAACCGACACAACGAATGGAAGGCATGTCCGTATGCAAATCACCTCGTGCAAAAAGCGCCCGAGCCTCCGCTTCAAATCCTGACGCCATCATCTGTTCAAAACGCAGTGCAATACGCTGATGAATCAATTCGCGGTTTTGCGGTGCAATAGCGAATTGCGTCACATCGTACGGCAGGGTTTCTCCGGCTGTTTTAGTCAGTTCTGTTAAAGTTTTACCTGAAATAAAAAAAACTTCCAGTGCTCGCGAGAGTCTCTGGGGATCATTCGGATGAATACGACTCCCCGCAATGGGATCTATTTCACATAACTGGCGATGAAGCGCTTCCCAGCCCTCTTCTCTCGCGCGGTGCTCAATACGCTGGCGCACGTCAGGATCGGCCGGGGGCAACGGCGATAATCCTTCCAGCAGCGCCTTGTAATAGAGCATAGTGCCACCAACAAGCAACGGGATACGCCCGCTTTGGGTAATCTCTGCCATTTCCGCCAGCGCATCGCGACGAAACTCCGCCGCTGAATAAGACTCGGCCGGATCGCGAATATCCAGCAGGCGATGCGGTGCCAGCTGCCGTTCTTCAGCGGTTGGCTTGGCGGTACCGATATCCATACCGCGATAGATCAGTGCGGAATCAACGCTTATCAGCTCAACCGGCAGCTGCTGGCGCAGGGCTATTGCCAGCGCCGTTTTACCGGAAGCCGTTGGTCCCATTAAAAAAATTGCCTTTGGCCGGCCAGCCCTGGATAATTCACTCATGTTTCAGCGTATTCATCGCTATTTCAATATCAACATACTGCAATAAGTCCGAAGGTGACGACTTCAGCAGCTGCGGGCAGAGCCTTTCGACCTCGGCCAGCAGCGCAATCGCCTGCGAGTGATTCCAGAGCGGACGATCGGCCGCCGCGTGACGCGCTAACCAGTGCGCCACCTGACCGACAGATAAGTCCGGCTGTTCGGCCAAATAGCCTAACAGTTCTGGAATCAAGTTTTGTAAATTTTGTTGGCGCAATGGTAAAGGTACGGCGCGTAGCGTGACGTGCTGCCCTTCCGCTTCCAGCTCAATGCCCATCTGCTTTAGCAGCGCGGAAAAGTGTCCGATGGCATCCCTTTCCGGCTTTGCCATTTTCATTCTGACCGGGATTAGCAGCGGCTGAGGTTTCAATCCCTCTTCGCCAGGCACAAGCTGTGCCTGCTTCAGCCAGCGCTCCGCCACCGGCAGCGAAATCAGGGCCAGCCGCTGGTTCGATTCCACCAGCGCAACATCATTTTGCAACACGGTTAACACGCGGCCAAAGCTTTGGCTGTGGCCGTTAAGCGGTGCCTCCTGCTGCTGCTCACGTGGGTCTGGACGTGGCGGCGTGGCTTCCCGCGCGGCAGGGAGATCGGGCGTTTGCAGAAGCTTTTGATACAGCGCGCCTTCTTTTTTCTGATAGCCGGGCTCCTGGCGCTGCCAGCTGGCTACCGGTTTCCCTGAGCCTGCTCCAGCGCCCAATCCTGAACCTGCGCCTGGACCTGTCTGCCCTCTGGAACCTGAACCCATACCGGTGCCGGAATCCCTGCTCGAGCCTGCTCCTGGCTCCGCACCTTTAGCTGATGCTGGAGAAGAGAAGTGATTGCCGCCCGCCGCCTGACGGTTTTCCGGCTGCCAGCGTTCACCAGGCTCCTCGCTCTCTATACCCGGTAACGTTGCCGCACCGGTTTCCTGAAGCACTCTGATGACGCCCTGATAAATAAAGTCATGCACCAGCCGCGACTGGTGAAAACGCACCTCGTGCTTGGCAGGATGCACATTAACGTCAACCTGATGGGGATCGATTGTTAAGTAGAGTACGTAAGCCGGTTGGTGGTCGTCGCCCAGCTTATCCTGATAGGCCTGGCGGATGGCGTGGTTAATCAGGCGGTCACGCATCATACGGCCGTTCACGTAGCAGTATTGCAGGTCGGTAACGGTACGGGAACCAGCCGGATCGGCTACCCAGCCCTGTAAACTCAGATCGCCATGCTGCCACTCAATCGCCAGCGCGTGAGTGAGAAAAGTCGTACCGCAGATGGCCCCCAGCCGACGTTCACGCTGTTTTACCTCGCTGACGCCGCGATACTGTCTGATTAGCTTGCCGTTATGCGTCAGCGAAAACGCCACATCGAACCTTGCCAGCGCGATACGGCGGATAATTTCATCAATATGGGTAAATTCCGTCTTTTCCGTGCGCATAAACTTGCGGCGGGCTGGCGTATTGTAAAACAGGTCCAGAACTTCCAGCGTGGTGCCAACCGGATGCGCAGCGGGTTTGACGGTAACCGCCATATCGCGCCCCTCCGCGTAGGCCTGCCAGGCTTCAGTCTGGTCTGCCGTACGGGAAGTTAACGTCAGGCGGGAAACGGAGCTGATACTGGCCAGCGCCTCGCCGCGAAAGCCCAGGCTCATAATCGCTTCGAGATCGTCAAGCGAGGTGATTTTACTGGTGGCGTGACGAGCCAGCGCCATCGCCAGCTCCTCTTTATTGATCCCGCAGCCGTTGTCACGAATACGGATCAGCTTTGCGCCGCCTTTATCAATTTCAATGTCGATTCTGGTCGCACCGGCATCAAGGCTGTTTTCCACCAGCTCCTTCACCACCGACGCCGGACGCTCTACAACTTCACCGGCTGCGATTTGGTTAGCAAGCTGTGGCGGCAGTACCTGAATCGGCATAGGGGATCCTTGTTAAGAAGTTGGAATCGTTAACGTCTGCCCCAGCATAACATTTTGCGATTTCATATTGTTGGCCTGCTGTATCGCTTTAGGGCTGACGCCGTAGCGGGCAGCAATCCCGGTCAGCGAGTCGCCGCGGACAACTTTATGCCGCTTCGGCCTGCTGGCGCTGACAGTAGCGCTGGCGCTGCTGGCCGGTACTTTTAAGCGCTGCCCAACCCAGACTACATCCCGTTTCAGCGAATTCATTGAGCGCAGCATCGCCATGCTCACGCCATAGTGGGCGGCGATGCCGGAGAGCGTTTCGCCCCTTTTGACCACATGACGCGTAACCGCACCGGAGTAACTGGTATTAGCCGGTGCGGGGTTAGGCTGCACATCAACCGCCGTTGCGGACTGCAACGGTCGGTTTTCCTCCTTTGGGACGGATTGCAGCGGATGCGCCAGGAAGTAGTTGCGCAGGCCTTTATATATCGACTCCGCAATCTTCTGCTGGTAAGCGCTACTGCCAAGCAGTCGCTCCTCCGAAGGGTTACTGATAAAGCCGGTTTCCACCAGCAGCGAAGGAATATCCGGCGAACGCAAGACGCCAAGGCTGGCATGTTCGGGACGCCGTTTGTGCAGTGAACCCACGCGCTGTAGCTGGGCGATAACCTTAACCGCGACGTCGTAACCTACCCGCTGCGAATGACCGAATTGCAGATCCAGCACTGCCTGGCTGAGATATGGATCGGCCTGGCTGTTTGCCAACAGATCGCCAGCACCGCCCAGTAATTCAGATTGCTTTTCGTGCTGCTCCAGCCAGCCCGCCATTTCGCTGTTAGCGCGACGGTTAGAAAGCACCCACACTGAAGCACCGGATGCGCTACGGTTCGGCGCGGCGTCGGCATGAATAGAAACCAGCAGGTTAGCGTTTTGCTTACGCGCCACGTCCGAGCGCCCCATGACGGAAATAAAATAGTCGCCGTCGCGCGTCATTACGCCTTTAAACATCGGGTCGTCGTTTAACAAAGCCTTCAGTTTGCGGGCGATGGCGATAGTAACGTTTTTCTCTTTTAGTCCGTTGGCACCGATAGCGCCGGGATCCTGACCGCCGTGTCCGGCATCAATCGCGACGATAACGGCTTCATCAGCTGCGCTAACCTTTCTGCCTGGCGCAGCCACTTCGTCACCGCTACTGACAGCAGTAACCGGATTGCCTTTAAAAGGGTTTTCTTTCGGCGAACGCGATACCGTGCTGACGTTAGCTGTCGCGCGCGGTGCGGGACGGGAGCCGGTAACGGTAAAAACGACGTTATAGCTGTTGCCGTTACGCTGCGTGACGGCGCGCGTTTTACCACGCTGCGTCAGCTCAAACACCAGCCGGATACTCTGGCTGTCTTTCGGCGTGCTTGCCCGAATACGTTTTAACAGATTATCGCCGCTGAACGTCAGAGGTAGCCCTTTAATCACGCCGCTCTGGCGGATATCCAATACCACGCGATCCGGATTATGCAGCGGAAAGAAACCGTAGACTGGCTGACCGTTAAAGCTCAGCGTCACCGTCGCTTTGTCGCTGCCGTTGGCCACCTGGATATCGGATAAGCTGGCGGCAAGCGTGGAAAAGGTGCTCAGCAAAATGGCCAGCAATACGCCCAGTTTCATACGCAACATCATTGTTCGCCCTTTTCCAGCATGGCTAACATCTCTTCGCCCAGGGTCGAACAAGCTTTCAGTTCCGCCTGACGCGCCGCGCCCTGATAGCTAAGAAAGAGTTCAACATCCGGCTCAGGCAGGAAACCCGCGCCCTGCTGCGGCCATTCGACCAGGCAAAGGCTGTCGCCGCTGAAATAGTCGCGGATGCCCATAAACTCCAGCTCTTCAGGATCGGCCAGGCGATAGAGGTCGAAGTGGTAAACGCGGCGCTCCGGCAGTACGTAAGGCTCCACCAGCGTATAGGTAGGACTTTTTACGTTGCCCTGGTGTCCCAGCGCCTGCAAAAAGCCCCGGCTGAAGGTGGTTTTCCCCGCGCCCAAATCTCCATATAAGTAAAGTGTTGCCGCGCATGGACAGGCGCGGGCCAGGCTGGCTCCCAGTGCGAGGGTTGCCGCCTCGTCGGACAATGCTATTACACGGCTCTTCATTCTTTTCTGTTCAGGATCTCTGGGTTAACAAACAGGTACAGCTCGGAAAACAGATCGGTCGCCAGCATGCCGCGCGTGCCAAGGCGTTGCGATACCGCCTGGGCGGCAGCGCCATGCGCTACGCAGCCAGCGCAGGCTGCATCATACAGCGAGAGCTTTTGCCCTGACAAACTGCCAATGATGCCGGAAAGCACATCGCCCATACCGCCGGTCGCCATGCCCGCGTTGCCAACATCCGCAATCGCCATTTCGCCCGTTTCGCTGGCGATAATCGTGCCCGCGCCTTTCAGTACCACGACGCCACCATAGCGTTTCACTAGATTTTGCGCTGCAAGTAAGCGGTCACTCTCTATTTCGCTGGTCTTTACGTTCAGCAGCCGCGCTGCTTCGCCCGGATGCGGAGTAATAACGCGATTTTGACGTTTATCGCCATTGATTGCCAGCAGGTTAAGCGCGTCCGCGTCCCAAAGCATCGGTTTAGCGCTATTTTTTACTTTTTCCAGCGCTTCTTTACCCCAGTCCCGCTGCCCCAGCCCTGGCCCGATAACAATGACGTCGGCCCATTCCAGCGCTTCATCAATCGCCTGCGCGCTTAGCTCCTGTACCATTAATTCAGGCCGCGCCGTCAGTAACGCCGTCAGATTGTCTTTATGAGTAAGTACTCGCACCAGGCCAGCACCAGCGCGTAACGCAGCTTCGCCCGTCATGCGGATAGCGCCAGCCGTGCCGTGATCGCCGCCGATAATTACCAGCTTGCCATGATCGCCTTTATGCGAGGTTGGCTTACGAGGCGGCAGCCAACGCGCCAGCGCTGAAGCGTCGTAACGCGCAACAGGAGCAGTTTGCCCGGTCAGCCAGCCATCGAGGCTCAGCGCGTGAAAGTGCAGCTGCCCCACAACATCACGAGCTTTGCCCGTCAGCAGGCCAGGCTTAAGCGCAATAAACGTCAGCGTATGGGCAGCATTTATTACGGAGCCGGGCGTTGTACCGTTAGCGGCCACTAACCCGGAAGGAATATCTATGGCAAAAACCGGCGCGCTGGCGGCGTTTGCTTTTTCGATAAGCTGCGCGTATTGCTCGCCCGGCGCGCGGTTAAGCCCTGTTCCCAGCAGCGCATCGACAATCAGGTCGGTTTGCTCAGGCCATGCCGTTTCCGGCGCATGAATTTCCCCGCCTGCGTTCAGCCAGGCTTCCCGCGCCTGGTTTGCCTCATCAGGCAGCGATTTTGATCCTTCACAGGCAATTAACGTGACCTCAAGGCCGGCCGACTTTGCCAGACGAGCCACGATAAACCCGTCTCCACCGTTATTACCGTGACCGCAAAGGATTAGCCAACGCTGCTTATCAGGCCAGAGCGTACGGATCCTGGTGAAAGCCGCCTCGCCCGCACGCTGCATTAGCTCAAACAGCGTGATGCCCATCGCGTCTGCGCCCTCACGCTCAAGTTGCGCTATCGCCTCTACAGGCCACACGGAATAGGGTAAACTGGTCGGGTTATTTAGCTGGTTCAGGTTAGTCATGTCGCATCCTCTCGATCTTTTTCAATTCGCCCTGGATATTAAACAATGGGGGCTGGAGCTTGGCTTTCAGCAGGTTGGTATCTGTGATACCGATCTTAGTCTGGAAGAGCCGCGTCTGCAGGCGTGGCTGGACAAGCAGTATCATGGCGAAATGGAATGGATGGCCCGTCACGGTATGATGCGCGCCCGTCCCCATGAGCTACAGCCCGGCACGTTACGCGTGATTAGCGTGCGCATGAATTACCTTCCCGCCAAAGCGGCTTTCGCCAGCACCCTGAAAAACCCTCAGCTAGGTTATGTTAGTCGTTATGCGCTGGGGCGTGATTATCACAAAGTATTACGCAATCGCCTGAAAAAGCTTGGCGATCGCATTCGTGAGCGTTGTGAAGAGGCTGAATTCCGCCCCTTTGTTGATTCTGCCCCGGTGATGGAAAGGCCGCTGGCCGTCAAGGCTGGCCTGGGCTGGACCGGTAAACACTCGCTGGTGTTGAACCGTGAATCCGGCTCGTGGTTCTTTCTTGGCGAGTTGCTGATCAATCTGCCTCTGCCGGTTGACCAGCCGCAGCAGGAGCAGTGTGGTCGCTGCGTCGCCTGCATTACCACCTGCCCGACCGGCGCCATCGTTGAGCCTTACGTGGTTGACGCCAGACGCTGTATTTCCTATCTGACCATCGAACTGGAAGGCGCGATCCCTGAAGAGTTCAGGCCGCTTATTGGCAACCGGATTTATGGCTGTGATGACTGCCAGCTGATCTGTCCGTGGAATCGTTACGGACAGTTAACTGATGAGGATGATTTCAGCCCTCGCGCGGTACTGCATGCGCCACCTCTGACCGAGCTTTTTGCCTGGGATGAGGAGACATTTTTGCGTGTCACGGAAGGTTCGGCGATTAGACGTATCGGCCACCTGCGCTGGTTACGTAATGTTGCCGTTGCGCTGGGCAATGCACCATGGTCACCGGAGAATGTTGCTGCATTAGAGCGCCGTCATGGCGAAAATGCCATGCTGGATGAACATATTGAATGGGCGCTTGCTTGCCAGCTGGCAAGACGTGCTGAGAACGCGATTGAGGTGCAGAGTTCTCAGCAAAAACGGCTGGTGCGCGTCATTGAAAAGGGTTTACCGCGCGATGCATAAATGAGCACGCAGGCTTTTCCCTGCGGAAAAAGGGTTTTCCACATGCTGTGCATAAAAATAAAAAGTTGTTGTCATTCAACTGACACAGAAACCGCAAGCGATCTGAATAACAATTTGAAATATTAATTTTATTAAAAAAAACAGCCAGTTAAACGCAAGGCGTAACGCTTTTTATTTACCGGCGATAAACGAAGCGCAGCGGCATCCTGTGGATAACTCTGTTGAAGAAGATTTTTTACGGCGGCAAAAAGCCTGCCCCAACCCTTTCCGGGCTGTGGATAACTTAAAAAGAAATTATTTGTCTGGAGCGGGAAACGAGACTCGAACTCGCGACCCCGACCTTGGCAAGGTCGTGCTCTACCAACTGAGCTATTCCCGCAAAGAGGTGACGTTCACTGCCTGACCGCAAAACAACTAACCTGTTGTTTTAAAAGAAATTCTTTTTCTTAAACGGTAGAGCGGGTGCGATTATGACCGTATCCACAGGCAAAAACAAGCTTTTTTCTGCCTCTGGCGTGGTGTGAAAGCGAAATTGTTTGGGCCACGACGGCTTTGCAAATATAAAAAAATACGCCCTGAAAATCAGGGCGTACACTACAGGCCGCTAACAAAACTAAAGCGATGAAAGCTGCTTGTTAACATCCTCGCATCAATAAGCATGGGCAGCGTTACCCGCTGCCCGCTACAAGGTTAATTATTTTATTGGCTTCTCGATGGTTTGGTTATCCATCAGCACTTTCCACTTCCCTGCGTCAGCGCCATCATGTGCTGGCGAACCGTTAGCGGGTTTTACGGAGTTGGCAAAATTGCCGCCATCCGGACGAGAAGAACTGCCCGGGCCGCCTACGATAGGTTTCGCAGGCTGTACCGTCGGCCATTTTTTGGCTGGCGTTGTGCTGTCCGCAGTACCGGCATTTGCGGAAGGACGTCCTGGTTTTACATTGGCCGAATTATTGTCCGGCCTCTGATAGGCTGGAGAATTATTGGCGGGTTTGACGGAGTTGGAAAAATTCCCGCCCTCGGGACGAGAGGAGCTGCCCGGACCGCCTACGATAGGTTTCGCAGGCTCAACCGTTGGCCATTTTTTGGCAGGCTTAGACGAGTTCGGGCCGGCAGGATCCGTAGAAGGGCGTCCGGGTTCAACGCTGGCGGAGTTATTGCTTCCCGGCTTCTGCTTAACGACGTTACCGCTGTTGCCAGAATCAATCGTATGCGAAGGCTTGCTGGCTGGCCTGCTGATGTCCGGCTGCTGCGTAGATAAGCCGCCACTGCCCGGCCTCTGCTTAGCTGAGTTATTACTATTGCCAGAATCTATCGTATGCGAAGGCTTATTAGCAGGCGTGCTGTTGCCTGGCTTCTGCGGAGTTGATCCATTGCCGCTGCCCGGTCTTACTGTAGCATTACCGCCGTTGCCCGGTCTTACGAAAGCCGAGTTATTGCCGCTGCCAGGCGTTACAGTATGTGGGGGTTTAGTAGCATTATTGTCAGTTGGTTTTTTTATATCTGCGCCGCTGTCCGGTTTTTTACCTTTATTCTTCGAAGGCACGCCAATAGTATAAGAAATATTATTTCCTGCTTTCTTATCATCCTGGGTTACCGTTGACTTTTTATCAATATCTGTGTTGATGTCGCCTTTTACATTGTTACCGGAAAGATCCAGGTTAATGGTATTGTTCTGCTGCTCTTTTTTATGAACCTCATCAAGCGTGTCGACATAAAAGTTCCCGGTTGGCGTCCCTTTATAACTCATGCCGAAACCGCCACCACCATAGGTGCCTGAAGAATCGATGTTGTCTACCAGTTCCTGTGAATTTATCACCCCGCCCACGTCAATTGAGCCCGTCTGATTTTCAGAAATAACATGCGCGCCAGTCATATTAAGATCGCCGCCTGCTTTGATATGGACTTCTCCAGTCGCGGCAATTCCGGATTGTTTATTTGTGACATTGCTATTGTGATCTTCACTTCCTCCCCCCCCGCTTACTGCTGCGGTAGGCAAAATACCCTGGGAGGTTATAGCCACACCCACTGAGCCACCCCACTCTCCACTGCTGGCTGTTTCGCGATACGTGTCCTGAATGGAGGCAATCTTGAGATCGCCGTCAACGTTAACATCAGCAGTTTCCGCCTTGATGTTCGCGCCCTTCATTTCCATATTGCCTTTGACTTTTACGTGAACACTATTAGCGTCAATGCTTGAATTGCTATATAACGTGGCATCAATATCGCGCTGGCTGGTGGAACCGCTATAATCTACTGAAACACCCGCACCCGCACCGGTAGGCCCGCCGCCGGCGCTGCCCGCTAAGCTGACATTATGTGATGATGTGCTGGTTGATTCAGTGGTGCGGCTCTTCGCTGCCGCCATGTTAAAATCTCCACCTACGTCTATATCTACTTGATCAGCTTTGATATCGACGCCGGTCAGCGTAGTATCTTTTTTAGAATTGAAAATGAATTGTCCGCCATAAAACTTATTGACATTTTCTGTTCTGGTTTCAGTTTCCGTTTTCTCCGTTTTTTGCGACCAGCCAGCAGAAACCGAGCCTCCGGCCAAATCATTTAGCAATACGTTAGAAACATTGCCGCCCATCTCAACTGCCGCCATAAGAACATCAACTTCCATGTCCTTATTGAGTGATTTATCTATAAGGCGGTCTGTTTTATTATAGGAATCGATTAAGGAGCTATGAACCTCTCCTTTAATCCCGCTAAACGTTTCCTTAACTTCAGTGGAGGACTTATTCACATCCTCATATTTTGTGGAAATAATATTTTCAGCACTAAGACTAGCCGTTGCGCTATCGCCCACGGTTAAATCCATACCCCCGATATCCAGCGTATTTCCGGCCTCAATATCAACGCCGTTAGTGAAATTAAAGTTAGCGTTTTTATTCGTAATTTTAGAATCCCTGGTCACCGTTTCCTTTGTTTTTAAGCCGGCTTTAAAAGAAGCCGTGTCCGCTGTTGCAGCCGCGCCGGGGCGTTTGGTATTAGAGTTACTCATATTACCTTCAGGCCCCTGGGAATTATATTCCGCCTCTTTTGTATCTACACCATCCAGTGAACTATAGGTAGTTTCAGAGGCTTCGAGACCTGGTATATCAGTTTTATAACCAAACTCCAGGCTGCTTTCCGTAACCTTACGTTCTTTATACGAATGATCCTGAGAGGTTTTAGTAATGACATCATTACCGGCCATAATAGCTCCGCTGGAAGCATTGTATTCACCCCCAGCGAAAACGGCATCCTGAGCAGCATCAACAATAAAGGCGCCACCGGTCTTAACCGTATTAGCTTTAGCTTTTGCTGAGGATTCGGTGACTTCTTCCGTACGGGTAGTCAAAATACCATTAGTTTGATAGTCGTAGCTATAAGAAGAATTTACTTCATGAACATCATTAAAGTTCACGTTACCTTCTGTGGCCGTGACGCGTATGACATTGTCTTCCTTTTCTCCGCCGGTAATTTCAATACCGGTAATATCCACCTGTTTAGCTTTGATATTAATATTGCCTTTCGCGTTAAGACCATCGTTATAGGCACCAATTTTTTGATTGCCGTCTTCGTCTCGTCCTACGCTGGCGATAATATTGACATTACCCTCTTCGGCATACATATTAATATCTTTACCCGCTTTGAGTCCGCTACCGCTATTGGTGATATCACCAGATTTGCTGACCATAGTGGCGGAACCGCCTGCCGTTATACCGGCATTCATCCCGCTGCTGATATTATTTATATCGCCTTCCGCCATCAGCCAGGTATCGTTGCCAGAGCTGATAGATCCATTAATATTATTAATATTCTCAGCATCTACAACAACATTATTACCAGCATGGATAGCCGCCGACCCGGTTTCATTATAGGTTTTAACCTCTTCAATGGTGTTACTGGCAAGATAGATGCGCGGTACCATCACATCCACACCGTCAATAGACTCCGTGACAAACCAAACGATGTCCTGTTTCAGGTTAGCAATCTGATCCTGAGTTAACGGCTGGCCGGTGACAAAATCGGCTCCCGCCTCGCTGCTTACCAGCTCGATGGTATTATCCAACATCATTTTTACAAGGTCAGCGCCTTCCACGTTGTATTTTACCGCGAAAAAGCTTCCAGTGGATTCGTTGAGCTGGCGACGAATAAGTTCGGAGACAAAATAGTTGTCGCCAATAACTATCGTGGGCTGCGAGCTGTTATAACCTATGGAGTTGAAAAAATAATCAGATCCATAATATTTTGACTGGTCGATCATAGGCAAACGCGTTTCATACATAGGTATAACAGTATGGGTTGCGCCCGTGTCCGAGTTTACCGATGAATTACTTGCAATGGAGGCCAGGTGGTCAATAAAAGCCTGTGATTTTTCAAATAATCCCTTAATTTCCGTTAGCGTGGCGATCGTGGGCAGCGTACTGATGCCCATACTGATTTCGGAAATGTTCTTTTTGTTGACCTTAACTTCATAACCCTGCTCAAGAGTGGAGACTTGTTCCTCCCCTATTTCAACATTAACAACTTTGTTTTCCATCGCGCCATCTGCCATTTCTGGTGCGATGCCATTGTTAAAACTTCCGCCAGTATGAACGAAATTTTTTCCTGCCACGATGGAGGCTTTTTCAGCAGGCAGGAAATAAATTTTCATTTTTTCTAAAAGCGATATTTCTCGCGATGCTCCCCCCTCTCCTGCACCTGAAGAACCCACGGACTCCCCGGAACCTTTAACCAATTCCCCCCAGCGCTGGATCATATAAGAATGATCGGTGGCTTTCCATTGCTCGCCGAACATCTTATTCATCATTTCATTTAAAAGGGCGTGGCTTGACGCTAAATCTTTAATGGTTAAATCATACTTCATCCGACTACTGGAGTCGACTTGTTCATAATTTCCATCCCTGTCAGCTCCGTTGCCGTAGAGGTAATTTAACATGTCATAGAATGTATCAAATACTAAATTTACCTCTTTTTCCCAGCTAGCCTGCCAGTGGTAGAAGTACAATGCTATTTTATCTTGCAGCGGATTTTTTAAATACTCCAGCATGTTAATACTAGAGGATTTTGACGAGTTATACAGATCGCCTCTGACCATAACATTATCTTTAGCCTGGATTAAACCCCCTTCGTTTTTAACAATCGCTGGCGTCTCACTATCTTGATTAATATATAAATTAGCGCCAGACGAAATTTCTGCCTGCACATCGAGTGCAATATCAGAAGAAAGCCCCGGCAGACTTATATAAACGGAGTGCGTTTTTCCCCATGTAAGATTATTACCTTCTTCTCGTGTCTTTTTGCCAGTTTGATAGCTACTGTAATCCCAACTCTCACCCTTATAGGTGCTTTCATTGTAAATGTTGGCCGCGTCCAGGAACATATTTCCTTCCGAGCGGATAACACCAGCCTGATTGTGGATGGTTCCGGCCTCCATTACCATTTGCTGCTGGCTAAGAATGTTGCCTCTCAGCATATTAATAATAGCATCGCTGGCTTTGAGGATAGTATTACCCATAGAGTAAATAAGAGAGTTAATATTATTTACAATTTTAACTCCAGTTATAACAATATTATTCGCACTAACAATAGATTCATTATTGTAAATATTTTTACCACTGATATTAACTGTACCAAAAGATTCCATTGCCTTATCAATACTAACATTACCGGTAGCGTTAATGTTGAGATTATTAGACGAAATCATAGTACCTTCAGCGTTACTAAAATCACCCTCTTTATTTAGGATTAATGACCACCCGCCAAAAACATAGCCATCTTCATTCTTAATATCTGTAGCGGAAATTTCCAGGCTACCCATATTACTTATTGCGCCAGACTTATTATCTAAAGAAGTTACTTTAATTACGCTATCGCCATAGACATCTTCAGAAACAATAACGCCTGAATTTTTTAAAGAACTTGCCTCCAGGTTATAATTAACCGCGCTGATTTGTGCTTCAGTACCGTTATCAATGACATCAGCAGTAATAGAGAGATTATTATCGGATACTATAACCGCCTGATCGCTGTTATTAACTTTATCTGCTTTAACAGAAAGTTCATCAATCCCGAAAATCGTACTTTCGTAACCGGTATTGGTGATTTCTTTGGCAGAAATGGATAAATTATCCGCCTGGATAAGGGAAGCAGCTTCGTTCAGCAGAGAATTAATCTCGGTTAGCTTTAAAATATTCTCCGCAAGAATATATGCGTTATTCTGGTTAACGACGCTGGCCACTTTGCTAATAATTATATCCAGAGCCTGTAAATTCGCCAGCTCACCTTTGTTTACAAGGCTGTTAATGTTATTCATTATCAGGCTGAGGCTGGTCAGAATACCACCTGCGTTTTCAACGGTCTGGATATTTTCCAGGCTAACCCCCCCCATTGACTGGAGAGTCGCATCACTACTGTTCTGCAGAAGACCAATATCACTGGCAACAATCATACCAGCAGCTTCTAATACCGAACCTGAAATATTTTTCAAATTTTCCAGCGTGGAGAAATAGAGCGATCCGTTGAGAGAAGAAATAACGCTCTTATTGCTGTTGGTTAACAGATCCACACCGGTGAATTTAATATCACCATAAGCATAAATGGCGCCCAACTCGTTTAATACTTTTTTTATGTTATTGATGGAAATTTCTTTATTAGCCGCTATTTTACCCTCTTTATTTTCAAGGGTGTTGACATTTTCAATAGAAATATTTTCACCAGCGAGCTTGCCGTTATCATTAATAACTTTATCGGCGTTGCTCACCTTCAGCGCGCCTTTTGCAATAATAGTTGCGTTACGGTTGTTAAGGGAATCGATATGGCTGAGCGTAAGGTCGCCCTCGGTGCTTTGTATCGTAGCACCATCGCTATTGCTAACCACAAGCTTACCGGCAGTGGTGCCGTCCAGCGTCATTTGATCCGCAGAAATGAGCGCCGTTTCGCCGGTATTAGTCAGTTCATCTGTAGTAATTGTTACCCGCTCTGCATACATTGAACCCGTGTTCTCTACCGTGCCCAGCGTCAGTTTCAGATCGTCAGTCGTGGCAAATATGCCACCATTTTTCAAACGGCGGCCTTTTAGTTCAATTGATCCATTGGCCTGTACCGTACCGTTGTTGACCAGGCTATCGGTCAGGTTAAAAATCAGGCTACCTTTTTGCGCTGCCAGTACAGCCTGATTATTTTCCAGCGTCCCGGCCGTGATAGTGATATCCCCGTTAAGACTGGTCAGGCGGGCATCAGACATCACAATGGCGTTGTCGATGGTCTGAGCACCGACTTTTACAACATATTTGCCTTTGCTGAGGACCACCTGAGCACCCTCAATTCTGTTACCGTGACTATCGACGGCATAGAGAGTGCCGCTAATGACATAGCGGTCTGCAACGTTTATCTGAATAGAAGGAATCGCACTACTGGTTCTGGAACCGCTTTTCGCCACCAGGCTCGCAGCACTTTGTAGTAGTGAACCCGCATTGATACGGATAATACCCGTTTCAGCGATGACGTTACTTTTCAGGTCAAGTTGGGCTAACGCCTGTAGAATGACGTCGCCCTGCGCACTGAGACCGCCCACGCCCGTGCTGGCATTGTTTTGCAAGGTAATGCTCTTGCCTGCAATTTCGATATTGCCATTTTTGCTGACGGTAGCAGCCAGGTTGATCTCCCCATCTGCCGTAATCTCAATGCCCTGACTTCCAACGATGCTGCCTTCATGCGTTACGCCAGCGCCGCTTTCAGTACTGATGAGTTGAATTCTGTTACCGTACATCGAGCCTAAATTGGTGCCGCTTATGGCGACTTTAGGCGTATCGTTGCCCGTCAGGCTGCGTACGGAATGGGTTCGCGAAGCAGTATCATAGTCATTAAGCCCGGTAACTATTTTGACATCGGCAGTACCTGCAATCTCTCCGGATAACGTTGCGCTACGGCTAACGATATCAAAATAGCTCAACCCATCCGTGTTGATTCCCGTACCTTCAACAGCGACATTGCCGCGTTCAACAGCCAGCTGGATATTCCCGGCCTGATCGAAATTCACTTTACCGGTGCTTAGCGTAAGATTATTAGCATTAACGGTAGAAACGCCGTTTACCGTAATACCGTTCTCATTGGCTACGATTAGATCTGCCCTACGACCAAAAACCTCCATCGAACCTGCAAGATGGCTGCCTTTTGCGCCGGTAACTTCGTTAAGGATCACCTGGGCCTCAGAAGAGAGCTGGTTATTCTTAATGACAAAACCACCTGTAGCAGACACGCCGTCCTGCATACTGTTGTTAAAAATTATCCCCTGTTGGCCAACATTGAAATCCGCGTATTTGTTATGAGAAATGCCTTTATTATTGGGATCGTTAATGTTGATAAGCGGAGTACCATTGGCAGCAGCACCCACGTTTAGCTTTCTTTCTTCATTGGTGTCAACCACGATACTGGCCATTACCTGGCATGGAAAAATTGCCGCCATGGCCAGCATGACAGGCTTCAGGCGTAAATTGGCTTTATTTCTTGCAACGAATTTCAACTTTCTATTTTTCATTATCATTCCCTAATTAAAAAAAATTAAAAACCAACATTCAAATTGATATACATCGCGTAATTATCAACCTCTGAATTACTTAGCGAGGCAGGTTTTTTAACAGGCCAGCCTGCTGCGACAGAGCCTGAAAAATCTTTTCCACTTAATTTAACGCCTGCAACCGCCCCACTCATATAATCTCTTTCACAGTATGAAACTGTCGATACGCAGTTTTTCCTGGCCATGCCTATATCAAAGCCGGTAAAGGGTGAAACTGCATAAATTCGGGCATAGTTGATTTGCACGGGTAATTTGAGCGTGTTCGAAATCCAGATGGCTCTTTCGGCCGAAACAATCTGTTCTTTATAACCACGAACGCTATATTCATCGCCTAAGCTATATTTAGCATCGCTAACCAGCCTGTCATTGGTGAACTGCCATCCGCTGCTTAACTCATAATCTAACGCGACCCGGCCACTATCGTTAGCGGCAAGCCGTGTTCCCCAGTTGAGCGTACCGTTAAACTTTTTATAATTCAGGTCAAAACCTGTTAAGTCGCTGTCCCCTTTCCAGGCAGCGCCAAACCACGGCATGCCGGCAGTCATGTTTAAATCAGCGTAGCCCCATCCCCCGGCCAGACTGCCTACCCATGTTAAGCCCGTACTTAAACTGCTGTATTTCTTGCTGGATACAGCGATGGGAAAGCCCATAATGTTATTTTCATTATCTTTCTTTTCAAATTTTAACCAGCCTGAATATTTCCCGGAAGCGTTACGAAAAAGCGTTCTGGTCGCTTTTAAGGAAAAGCGTTCTGACTGGCCATCGCTGACATAACCACCATACATGCCACCGATAATCTTCTTATAGGCTGACTTGTAATAGCTGCTGTCAAACAGCCAGTAACCTAACGGAACGTTAAAAGAGAAACTCTTTGCGGACTGGCTATCTGTGTCAGCGTAAAGATCGTTGTAAGAATAGTAGTATGTGAAAGTATCATTTAAACCCAATACATTTTTTAATGAAGTGTTCAGAGAATACTGATACCAACCGCTATCTCGATAGCCAGAATTATTCATACCCAGATAAACAGAAAGAGGAAAAACGTTTTCCCCGGTATGGTTTATCAGCGAGTAGCCACTTTTTTCACTGGCTTCTATAACAAGCTTATCCGACTGGGAAACACGCAGCAGGTTGTCCAACCCCTGATCGATATCGCTCATACTTAATAAGCTTTCTTTGGCGAAAGGCATGGCGCTGAACATACGCGTTTTTTCTCGCCAGCCGGCAGCTTCCCCATTGTGCAGAAAGCCTGCAATTTTCCCCCACAATATTCTCAATACCAGCTTCCCGCTGCGCAATGAGCCAGGGGCAATAGTAACCTGCGTCGTGGCATAACCCTGGCCGATATAAAAATCAGTCAACTCTTTGACCAGGGCCAGGACTTCTTGCTCCCCCATATTAGTATTGAGATAACGCTTAATAATCTTATTTCTTTGTGCAGAAAACTCGAACTTACTGTCGTTTTCGATAAGTATCTCTTTAATATCGAACTTATAACGGCTTTCAGATTTTAATGCTTCGTCGTTTGCATCCTGTTTTTGATTTTCCCTTTGTATCTCTCTTTCCCTCTGTTTTTCTGTAGTTATCTGTTGCTGTAGCCTTTCTCGTTCTAAGCGATCGATATTACGTTGTGCATCATTAACAGAAGGAACGGTTTCCGCCAGGCTGGAGTAAGCTATGCCGCTAACCATAAAAAATAAAAAAGCTTTTTTCCCTGAGGTTAATTTCATACTATTTCTCATCCCTGTTAATCCAGCGTTAAGGTATAAACGATATTCGCAACTACACTGCCTGCCGTAGCATTAGGCCTGGTGGAATTACTGAAATACATCTCTCCGGCGTAGGTAACCGTTCTCTTTCCTGTAAAGGAAGCTGAACTACCAAAACTTGCAGACGTATTTAGTGCTTTAGCGGTGTATCGCGTACCGCTTTTTTGATAAAGCTTTATATAAGCATTTTGGGCGCTGCCCGCATTTTCTATCACGCCGGTTTCCATCCCCCATGCTGTTTTACCTTCAAACGTGATTTTTGCCGACGTTTTCTCAGGGCAATCTACCGTTATTGAAAAATCTTTTTTATCGCCGGTAAAACCTGATTTGATAACGTCAGCCAGGCTATATTTGCCAAGATCGATACTATTAGTACTTGAGTAAATAGAACAGCTACGTACGTTTACCGTGATGCCGTGAGTGTTTATATTTAACAGGGGTAAGGTGTTTTGTGGCGCGTCATCAGAAGAAACAACTACGGTGGCTATCCGCCCGGCATATACTTCCCCGCTGTTAGTAACATTCCCCGTCTGTACCACTTCCAGCAAAACTTTATCGGCAGCTTCATTACAGCTGCCTCGACAGCTATAATTTCCTGGGATCCAGCTATTATCACCCCTGCTCTGCGGCCATCTGATGCGTACGCCTATTCCACTGATATTAGTTGAATATACGTTAGTAACGCTGGTCTTCGTCATTTCTGGTCGGCTATAGGAAGAGTACCAGGTAGACGCAACATTTTGCCCACAAGAGTAGTTTATTTGCCCTATCGGCATGGTTACTGAAGCTAATACGGTACCCACGCTTCCTTTTTCAGAAGGTGTTACGGTAATCGCAGGAAAAGTAATGGTCTGAAGCTGGGAACCCAGACTACAGGAGGCGCGGGCACCAAAGGAAATACCTGCTGAAGCCAGAACAACAATGAGCAGGATCCTCGACCATATTGACAGCTTCTCCATTTTATTTTCTCTCCTTACAAATAAGCGTTATCGATCTGTTTTCTGCCTGCCTCTTTTTTTCTATCTCTCCTTCCCACGGTTCGATATAACAACTTTTTGTTTTGTTATCTTTTTTCCATTTAGCCACGACTGGTTGCCATTTATCCGGCAATGAAATAATGACTATTCCGGCTTGTCCGACCGTTCCTATATCTCTGCCCTGCTCATCCTGAACACGCGTACCGAAGGGTAAGCTTTTACCATTAACATCTTTTATCCTGGCCAAAAAATTATTTTTATATTGGGCATTACTTTTGTACTCCAGCTTTATTACTGCGCCAGCGGTTGGAACAATAATATATTCATCATCACCTGTATCGAACCCTAACGGTGAACCTTTAGTATCAAGGAAAATTTTGTTTTCTTCATAAGGCGAAAGATTAGCCAGCAGCCCATAACCGTTTTTCTTTATTTTTGAATAAATATTCCCTGAAACTGTGGCACCCTCGCCACCGTGAGCTTTCAGTAAAGCAACGGTATCGCCCAGGTAAGGTGAAAATTGCATTCCTTCGGCATGAATCAGTACTGCTCCTGCAAGCGTGCCTGAAAAACCATAGCCATCCTTTCTCTGATTAAAGCCAACTCCTTTTTGTAAAACTGTATCGGTATGGCTAACATTAATGCCGAAGTCGGACTGCTTCGTGCTTGTCTGGCTAAAATAGCTGCTAAATCCTGAACTATAATCTTTACCCTGATGGCTACCATTCACTGATGTTGTCAGTTTTGCCTGTTCATTGTTATAACTTACGGCAGCGCGTAGTACAGGCGGCGATTTTTTTGTATATCCTAACGGCATGGAAACGTTAGCAAAAAAAGCAGTATCGCTGTTTCCGGATGCAGTATATGTTTTATTTATACTCAGACTGTAATTAACAAAATCATAATTATTTCTATAGCCTAACAGATAAGAAGAACGGCCCCCCCAGGCATCGCTATACCTGTTTTTTTCCCACAAACCAATAAGTGATAATTCGCCCCACCCCGGTGTAAGTTGCTGAGAAAGTGTGACCTCCAGGCTGTTATTACTGCGGCTATTCCGGCCATTTTTTGTTTCTCTGGCCTCTAAATAATCATTCAGGGAATAGAAGCTATCGCCCAGGTGATGATAACCAGATACGTTAATAAAAGTGTCGGTTTCGCTGAGGTTTTTCGCCAGCCCAATTTTGACCCTGCTGTTATCACGTAGGTTATTTTTTCTTTTTAGCGCCCCATCCATAATAGTTGATTGGGTTAGCTCAATACTTATTGCGCCGGGTACGGCATTAAACACCACACCACCACTCATAGAAAAATAGGATTTATCGGTGGTTAATCGATTGCCGCCATATATTGTCAAGTTGTGCATCAGGCCATACCTCAAACCAGACTCCAGTAAACCGGGGGTGTTAATGCTGGTATAATGGCGTATTTTTCCGGCGGCCAGTGAATAGTTAAAATGGCCTTTACGCACAAGTTGCGGCAAACTGTTATACGGCACTTTAAATTTTTTTATGGCACCATTACTTTCTCTGATCGTTACTTCCAAATCACCACCCAAGCCTGGGGCAATCAGATCTGTTATTTTAAACTCGCCTGGTGGGATATTTTTTTCATAAATAATGTTATTATTTTGTGTAATAGTAATCGTTGCATTGCTGTAAGCTATGCCGCTTATCTGCGGCGCATAGCCTTTTATCGACCACGGCAGCATTCTTTCATCACTTTTTAACATTGCCCCCCGTAAAGGGATAGTTTCAAAGAAATTTCCGCTGGTACTAAAGTCGCCCAGCGATAGTTCAGCCAGACCGGTAGCAATCGCTCGTTGCGCATAAGCCTGCAAATGCTGCAATTTATTTTTATCAGTGCTACCACCGGTAAGCGCATCCAGCGTAGTAAAGCGCCATGCCCCTGCACGCATTTGCGTTTGCAAATTACCGTAATACGCCGAGTAATTAGAATATCTCCCTGAACTGGTGGTACCGCTTAAAGAATAGTTCAGGCTTAACGCATTAATCCCCTCGTCCCAGCGGGAAGGATCGATAAACCCCTCAATATCGCTTGCTAAATAAATTTGCGGGACTGTGATCCTTAAGGTTTCGCTATCATAATCGTACTTTGCCGTCGCGCCTTTAAACACATTGGAAAGATTAATGCAGCCTGTCTCCCGCCAGTTGTTTGGTAAATCACTTTCATTTAACGTAACATATTTAAACACATCGACAGGAATGCAAGGGGAAACACTTTCTTTTTCCTTAACAAAACGTATCGTGTAGGTTTTCGTCTTCTTTCCATTAATAAACACCTTAACACGATAAGTACCCGGCGTGATTTTCGCTCCCTCTTCTAGCCAGCTTATATCTATATCTTTATTAAATTCAGTTATGAATGCCGTATTGAACTTAACTTTTCTGCTTTCGGTTACAGATGCCTGATCACCTGTTATCTCTTCAAGTGCAATACAGCTTTCACATACCACGAACATAGCCGAGCCTAAAAAGATACTTTTTATCTTATCTTTTATTTTCATTATGTCATGCCATTGTTAATTCAAGTAATTACAAGACAATTCTTTTTGGTATATAGGCGCCGAGATCAGAAATATACTGGTAATTTAATGATGCACTGGAATCAGATACGTTTTTAAATTTGTATTTTTTTATTTCCCATGGAGCAATCACATCGCCAGGCAATGAGGATATCGTTTCCTCCCCTTTTTTCAGTGAAAAATCAACTACGGAAATATGATAAGGAGAGTTATTATTCACGGTATAAACTAAATTATTTGCTTCTTTACTCATTGACCATTGCAAATTCTCTCCTGCTTCTATTAGGGTTCCTTTAATACCACTGGGGCGGTAAAATGCCTTTATCCTCGTCCGAAAGGCAATATTTAACTTATTTTCAGCCACGTTTTCATCATCAACAGCAGGGACATCCAGCGCATTTATCCAGAACATACTTTCCCGATCTGCTGGCAAAGCGGCCGATGCTTTCTCTGTGGGAAAGAATCTGAACACCTTAGAACTGCCTGCATTAATGCGCGCGATTGGCGGCATAATCGCCAGGGGAATATCATCCGTAATATTCATGCTGCTGTTATCTTTTTTGGATAACCAAATCTGGACTAACGATGGTGCATCGCCCGTATTTCTTATAGTAAATGACTGTTCTTTTTCCGCTTCGTATAAAATAACCCTGGTTGCAAGAATTTGTATGGCCGCACATGAACAGGCCGACCAGCATAGCGCTGACAATAATAAAATTGGTTTTAACATTACAACTTCCTGGTTAAACGGGTACGGTCCAGAAAGGGGATTAAATCCCCTTTTTATTATTGATAAGTGATAGAGTAGATCACATCACTTTTAACCGTACCGGCTGTTGCAGCATTACCAACGGCAGCATATTGTCCCCAGTACTTAAAACTGGCTTTTTTACTATCGATAGTAACAGGTTGATGCTGCGCATTAGCCTGCGTCAGGTTCAACCCCTCTTTATTGTGGTTCAAGATACGCACAAAGACGTTTTTGGCCCCTCCGGTTGTTTCCGTATTCTTAAGGTAACCCGTAGCACTATCAATATTTGTGCTCTGCGCGCGTTCAAAAATTACATTAGCAACTTTACCAGTCGGGCAATTTTCGCCGCTTAAATTGATATAAAAGGGTGTATCCCCGGCAAATTGCCCCGGTTTTGCTAAGGCGCTAACGCTTACTTTGGGCAAAGTTACTGTAAAATTAGCCCCCTGATCGGGATCAATATCGTCCCCACCGCTGATTTCACAGGTTGCATCTTCAATTTTGCCTTCAAAAGTAATTGTGCCATCATTTGCTGTGGCGGCTGTTGATGAAAAACCTACACAAGCAGCAAGCAATAAATACTTTCCATTTATAGCCTTCATTCTATCTCCTTAAATATAAAAACCAAAATGCAATATCCTTAACATTTTAATTACCAACTATCTTCCTGCTCAGCTATCGCAATGAGAAGTGGTGAAACTATCTTAAATCCCTCTATAGGATAAATCTAATTTTTACTTATTAATTATTTATTAACCTGATAAAATCCTATGAGAATCATATACATGAATAGAATTATGATAAATTTTGCACTTTTTAAATATTTTCTGGAAATTACCTCCCGATAATGACTTAAGACTAATACCGCTTTGATTAATCTTTTCAGATTTTCATTACAATAAAACAAAACTCATTAATACGCTGCCAACATGACCTTCTGCCCATTTGTAATAAAGTTCCAACGGACGATAGCCCTGGCTCCTGGTTACCCTATTTATTAAAATCTACTATTACAAAATATTACCTTATCAATCCTGCAACAATACATCATAATCCGGTAAGTCATCGGATCAGCAAAAAAATCGTTGAATGTAAAAAAGAATGCATTCACACTTACGTTAAGGTTTACTGTTCTCTCGCTTAACATAACTAAGATTAAGTAAGTAGTTTCTTTACCGGCTAAATATTAGCTTCTCAACAATATTTTAAAAAATAAAAGTTTATAATCGCTCCTGCATGAATTACATAAACTGACATCAAAATAGTTATCAGTTTGACTTGCTTCTGGCATAATGCATTTAGTATGATTTCCGGCCAAACGGCTTTTTTAATAATAATTATAATTCTTTAAACATGTTCGATATTAAGGATGATTAACACCATGGATAATAAAGATTATATTGTTTATTGCATCAATAATCAGGTCTATTTTATTCCACAGCAAAACAAAATTATTTCCTGTAAGACAGGAGAAGAGTTTACCACCTATGTTACTGCTGCACGCTGTTTACATTTGCTGATCTATCAAAGTGGGAAAATAGTAACGCATAACGATTTATATAAGGTTGGCTGGGAAGATCATGGAAAGATTGTTACGCCTAATACGCTATACCAGACCATATCTAAACTAAGGAAACAGTTACAGGATGCGGGGATTAGTGAAGATATTATTCAAACTCACCCGCGTCGTGGATGGCGTATTTGTGACAGCCTGCCCCTGGAAGAAAAAACCCTGAGTGCGATACCGCGTAAAACGGTAAACCAGACGGAAACACAACATGGCCTGAAGAATTTTTGCCGGAAGATCTTTAATTCTTACCCTAAAAAAATGCTGATATCTATCGCGCGTTTCCGCTGATTTTGACGGGTAACTATTGCCGTAAAAACCTGTGATCAAACAGGGCCTGACTTAGCAAAGAGTCAGGCCTTTTTTGTATACGTCTGCATATCATATTTATTGTGCGGCGTAGCTTTACGGAGAATACGCGACAGGTTTAAGAAAATGAAGGTTAACGGGCAGGAAGCAGGAAAGGCTGAGTGTTTGGGTGGCAAAG
>Ga0153980_1000106_pt1 | contig 49255 bp, 69 predicted proteins | sample TSGA064MetaG_FD_104722 | JGI IMG/M metagenome (GOLD analysis project Ga0153980, IMG submission 104722) | Attine ant fungus gardens microbial communities from Georgia, USA - TSGA064 MetaG | ecosystem: Host-associated > Fungi > Mycelium > Unclassified | place: USA: Georgia, Magnolia Springs State... | reverse complement strand
GATTTGTTCAATGGATGGAGAAACACTTTATGCCGAAAGCGTCAGTAATCGCAGCGCAACGGCACTTGGTAGCAATTCGTGACGCGTTTGTCGTAACGATGCCATTAATGATTTTAGGGGCTTTGGCGGTATTAATTAATAATATTCCAATTCCAGGATATGAGGACTTTTTAAACAAAATTTTCCCAATGATGTATAACGATGCACCAATTTGGAAAAGCTTTGGTGGTAACATTTGGAACGGTACATTCGCAATCTTTGCCGTTTTAGTAGCCTTTTTAGTAGCACACAATTTAGTTAAATCTTATGGAAAAGACGGCATTGCAGCCGGTACAGTTTCTGTAGCTTCATTCTTCGCAGTTGGCGGCTTAGAAGGTATGGGCGCAACTGGATTATTTATTGCTTTGATTATTGCACTTATTTCAGGAGAACTATTCCAACGTTTATCTGGCAATCCTAAATTAGTTATCAAAATGCCTGATGGTGTACCACCAGCAGTAGCAAAATCATTTGCGGCATTATTACCAGCAATGATTACAATCAGTTTATTTAGTTTAATCACATCAATTCTATTTGCTTTAGGAATTGACAATATCGTTATTTCATTCTACGAAGCAGTTCAACAACCATTTATGGGACTTGCAAACAGCTACCCATCAGCATTATTGTTAGCTTTCATTACACCATTCTTGTGGTTCTTTGGTTTACATGGTGCCAACATGGTTGACCCATTAATGCAAACAATCAACGTACCAGCGATTGATGCGAACATTAAAGCTTTAGAAGCAGGTAAAGCAATTCCTTATATTGTAAACAAACCTTTCTTTGATTCATTTGTAAACTTAGGTGGAACAGGGGCAACATTAGGTCTGTTAATTGCTATCTTTATCGTAGGTCGTCGTAACAAACCATACAAAGTCATTACAAACTTAAGTTTAGCACCAGGACTATTTAATATTAATGAACCAGTCATGTTCGGTTTACCAATTGTTTTAAACCCAATCATGTTTATCCCATTTATTTTAGTCCCAATGGTTCTTGTAACTGTTGCGTATGTGGCGACAGCAACTGGTTTAGTGCCAGCTGCAACCTTTATGCCACCTTGGGTAACACCACCAATTATTGGCGGATTTTTAGCAACGAAGAGTATCGCCGGCGGAGTTTTAGCAGCTGTTAACTTATTGATTTCTATTTTGATCTACATGCCTTTCGTAAAAGTAGCAACAGATCAATACTTGAAACAAGAAACAGCCGCAGAAGCAGCTGAGTAAAAAATCGAAGGATTGAATCGTCCGGACTCTTACGGAGGGTTCAATCCTTTTTTTAATGATTAAATCGTAAAGGAGCAAACAACATGAAATATCAATTTCCAGAAAATTTTTGGTGGGGGTCTGCAGCCAGCGGTCCTCAAACAGAAGGCGTTTTTGAAGGTGATGGTAAAGGTCAAAACATTTGGGATTTTTGGTATCAAGAAGCGCCAGAAAAATTCTTTCAACAAGTCGGTCCAGATAAGACCTCACAATTTTATAAAAAATACCAAGAAGATATTCAGTTAATGAAAGAAACGGGACATAACTCTTTTCGAACATCCATTCAATGGAGCCGTTTAATTCCAGATCCTACAACAGGGAAAGTCAATCAAACAGCAGTTGATTTTTATAATCAAGTGATTGATGATTTATTAGAACACGGGATTGAACCCTTTATGAACTTGTATCATTTTGATATGCCGATGGTACTTCAAGAAAAAGGCGGTTGGGAAAGCCGTGAAGTGGTTGATTTGTATGTCGACTTTGCCAAAACCTGTTTTGAATTGTTTGGCGATCGCGTGAAAAAATGGTTTACGCACAATGAACCAATTGTACCAGTTGAAGGTGGTTATCTCTATGGCTGGCATTATCCTGATAAAGTGAATCTAAAAGAAGGGATTCAAGTACTCTATCATGAAGCTTTAGCTAGTGCCAAAGCGATTGCCGTCTATCACTCTATGAACTTATCAGGTGAAATTGGCATTATTTTAAACTTAACGCCGACTTATCCTCGTGATGAGCACAACGAAGCCGATGTAAATGTGGCTAAATTTGTCGATGGTTTCTTTAACCGTTCGTTTTTAGACCCGGCTGTTAAAGGTCATTTTCCAGAAGATATGGTTGCTTGGGCGAAAGCAAATGACTTGTTGCCAGAAACAACGCCAGAAGATTTAGCAATAATTGCTGAAAATACTGTGGACTTATTAGGAGTAAACTACTATCAACCACGTCGTGCCAAAGCAAAAGAAACACCTGTTGAAACACGACCAGAAGGCTTACTTCCAGAAGATTTTTATGATGTCTACGATATGCCTGGCAAAAAAATGAATCCTTACCGTGGCTGGGAAATCTACGAAAAAGGCATTTATGATACATTAATGAATTTAAAAGAAAATTATGGCAACATTCGTTGCTACATTTCAGAAAATGGCATGGGCGTAGAAGGAGAAGAACGCTTTGTCAATGAACAAGGAGTCATTGAAGATGATTATCGGATTGAATTCGTGCAAGATCACTTGAAATGGGTGCATCAAGCGATTCAAGAAGGTAGTAATGTTCAAGGATATCATATGTGGACGTGTATGGATAACTGGTCTTGGCTTAATGCCTATAAAAATCGTTACGGCTTCATCGCTGTGGATTTAGATGATGATGCGAAACGGACCATTAAGAAAAGCGGTCGTTGGTTCAAAGAAATGACAGCAAATAACGGCTTTTAGAAAGAGAAATGTTTCTGTGATAAAATGAATTGATACAATGTGCGAGGAGGAAAGAAAATGACAACTAGAAGAGTCAAAAAAATGGGCAAAGAAGAAATGAAAGAGATGTTTGATCTTGTCATCTATGCTTTTAATCAGGAACCCACGGCGGAACGCCAAGAACGTTTTGAAAAATTGTTGTCACATACGCAAAGCTATGGCTTCCTAATTGATGAGCAATTAACAAGTCAAGTGATGGCGACACCTTTTCAAGTGAATTTCCATGGTGTCCGCTATCCAATGGCTGGAATTGGCTATGTGGCTTCTTATCCAGAATATCGTGGTGAAGGCGGCATCTCTGCTATTATGAAAGAAATGTTGGCTGATTTAGCGAAACAAAAGGTTGCCCTTTCTTACTTAGCACCGTTTTCATATCCATTTTATCGTCAATATGGTTATGAACAAACATTTGAACAAGCAGAGTATACAATTAAAACGGAAGACTGGCCACGTGTTAAACGAGTTCCGGGTACCATTAAACGAGTTTCTTGGGCTGACGGTAAAGAGGTCATTAAAGACGTATACCTTGAAAATCAAAGAGCGCACTCTGGTGGTGTGATCCGTGAAACTTGGTGGCTGGATTATACGCTGAATCGTGCCAGTAAACCAAATAATCAAGCGATTTATTATTCGTCAGAAGGGAAAGCAGAAGGCTATGTGATTTATCGGATAGCTGCTGGCACCTTTGAAATCGTAGAATGGAACTATTTAACTAATACAGCTTTTAAAGCTTTAGCTGGGTTTATTGGCTCACATAGTGGTTCCGTTCAATCGTTCCATTGGATTAATGGTTTTGCTGGAAAAGATTTAAATGATTTAATGCCAACGCCAGCAGCTTCTGTAAAAATTTTACCTTACATGATGGCACGAATCGTTGAGTTACAAACATTTCTGGAAAAGTATCCATTTCAATCAGGAGAAAAAGAAACGTATTCTTTAGAGATTGAAGATTCCTATGGGCCATGGAATGAAGGTATTTGGACAATAATAATTGACGAACAAGGAAAAGCGACAGTGACTAAAGGTGCTGTGGAAAAAGAAGGGACTGCTGCTTTGAAAGCAGATATCCAAACGTGGACGCAACTATTCTTGGGCTATCGTTCAGCAGAGACGTTATCTTTTTATGAACGCTTGCAAGGAGACGCAACGACAGCTCAACGTTTAGGCCAACGTTTAGTCAAAGGCATGCCAATTTTAGAAGATTATTTTTAAAAGTGTGTTTATTCGCAAAAAATGACAGAACCTACTATAATAAAAATGTAAAAAGAATTATTTTAGAAAGGTGATGGGGACAATGGCGAAAACGAAACAAGAAAAAGTTGCACGCAATAATAAAATTGGGCAATATATAGCTATTGCGACAGGACTTTATTATTTAGGAAAAATGATTCTTGATCGGCGGCAAAAAAAATAATAGATAAAAGAACGACGTGTTTCACTGAAAGAAAGTATCTCGCATAATTGTTTATGCGGGATACTTTCTTTTTGTCTATTGACAGATGTAGTGAAGACTTCTAAAATTAAAACAGATTGTTCTCGTAGCTCAGTAGGATAGAGCAACCGCCTCCTAAGCGGTAGGTCGCTGGTTCAATTCCAGTCGGGAACGTAAAAAACACCTTTCAAATGTTGATTTGATAGGTGTTTTATTTTGTTTGTGCCAAAAATGTGCCAAATGGTTAATTACTTTTATAGATTTTATCGAATACAGAATCAATCATTTCATCATTCTTGTTATCTAGCTCTTTTATAATGTGTAAGTAAGTAGTTATCGTTGTATCTAAACTTGAATGCCCTAGCCTTTTAGAAACATAAATAGTATCACAGCCTTGATACAAGAGAACTGAAGCATGCGTATGACGTAAACCGTGTAAGGTGAATTTTTTTGTTACACCTATTTCAGATAGTTTTTTTCTCAAGTATTTAGTTACTGCGTTATTAGAAATAAGCCCGTTTTGAGAATTGTAAAAGATAAATTGTTCAGGGTTTTGTACCTCTAATTTATCAAACAATTCTTTTTGAGCTTTCTTGTATTTTTTTAGTAATTGAGCAGTATGAAAATCAATTTTTATTTTACGTACAGAACTTTCGTTTTTAGTTTTTCCCCAGCAATTCATTTTGTAATTCCATGTTTTATGAATATCAATTATTTCATCTTCGAAATTTATATCGTTCCAAGTTGCACCTAATAATTCTGCAAAACGCATACCTGTAGCACCAGCTACCACAACCATAATTGGCGATGCGTAGTGTGGGTCAATTCCTTTTTCAGCTAATTCCATTAACCGCTTAAAATCACCGTAATCTAAAAATTTATCATTTTTGGTTTTATCTGATTCTTTACCTTTAATTACAGCTTTTCTAGTTGGATCAAATAGAATAAGTCCTTCCTCAACTGCATCTTTAAGTGATGCTCTGATATGGTTATTAAATTTAATGACTGTTGACTTCATATGCTCTTCGGCAAACTTATTTAAATATCGTTGGTACAATGGGCGGGTAAGCTGTGAAAGAATTATATTTGGCATATATTTTTCTATATTGTTAAGTGTATCCTTGTATTTTCTGTATGTTATTTCAGAAACAACACCTTTTTTATATAGATTCATCCAATCTTTAAAGTATTCAGACAACAAGATACTTTGTTTATCACCTTGAAGCCCCTTTTTTAAATTATATTCAATTTCATCAGCTGCTTCTTTGGCTTCTCGTTTAGTTTTAAACCCGCTTTTTCTTAATTTGCTATGCGTGCCATCTTGTTTTTTATAAGATATTTCGTATTGCCAAGAATTTCCCCGCTTTATAAATCTAGCCATTGCATCACCTCCAATATTTAATTAAAATCCCTAGCATGAATCGAACATGCTAGAACTCGCCAGAGAGGGAGAGAATTATTTTATAATTGATGTATGAAGATACCATTCAATTTTTAAGTTAGTCGTTTCTCAATGCGCTAAAATGAAAAGCAATAGGGTTTAGCTTTCTATTCCAGTTATATTCGAAGTTTGGTTTATAGTGCATTTTTAGGGAGAAGTTGTTGATTAATGAAAGAATGGCTTCATGTACAATTTGCCTCATAATCGCTAAGTGTATGTCTTTAAATTGAACTGGCTGATTATTATAATCTGGGGAGCCTCCTAAAAATATGTGATTATTTGATTGTGGTGGAATCTGAAAACCGGTAGCTCCTTTAATCAATGAACTGTAATTACTATCAATTGTAGGATCAAAGTGAGCGCCACCATCTTGATTTGCTAAAGTGATAATGATTTTACCTCTTGAAAAATCACTATTTTTCCCAACTCTAAAAATTGTCCCATTCCACCAATCGTCAAATGAAAGTTCAACTTGTCTTTCTTTTAGTGGACTAAACAAAAATGTATCATAGTACCCAACCTTGGGAGGTTGTGCCAAAAATCTGGCACAATAGATACTACCATAAAAGATTTCTTGTTTGATTGGATAATTTATAAAGCTATACATTTTGAGTGATTTTTTACTTCCAATTTGATTAATTAAGCTATGAGAAGTTCGAGAATCGTAAAATAACATTCTCAAAGTGGCAGAAGAACGTTTTATCATATTGAACATACCGTTATCGTATGCTTCAGAATCCAGAATTAAGGATTCAACGCTTTCGACTAATTGTTGTTTAGTTTCTTCGGGTAATCTGTTAACTCTAAAATTTTTTTTCATGAGGTAATAAAAAGACAACTCCTTCTGAATTAGTTCCAATAAAAGAAAATAATGATATCTGGGACAGTCCTAATGTCGAAACTATGTATTCCACTGTTGATAATACACCAAATATAACAAAAGAAATATTAGCTCATTTATGGGCAGGCCATCCATTATTGATTTGAGTGATTGTGAGTACATACATTTTTTTATCTAGATGATGAAGCTATACAGTTTATAAAAGAAAAAAATATTATTTAGTCCGTGTTATCGCACGGGCTTTTTTATTTTAGATAAGTTTCTTGTCCCATCTTTAAATTGTAATGTGTAATCACATTACAATAATTAAATTGCCCATCATGTTTTTCAATAAGGCATTTAAACATATAATGATCTGCCTCAGCTTCCATCTTATTTCTAAAAGAAGGAATTTTATATAACTCCATGTAATCCGAATGAGCAACAACATGTTTGAATTCATGGAATATAGACTCTTCTTGTTCTTCGAGAGATAAATTTTGATTTACGAAAATTATTCTTTCGACTGGCTCGTAACATGCGCGCTTATTTATTGGAGCGAAAACTAACTCTACTTCATATTCTTCCACCAACTCTTTGATACTTTTCATATAGCACAACCTTTAAATTATTTTCCGAATCTTCCTTTTAAGTAAGCACGAATAACCTCTCTGTCATGGTCATCAAGTGGTTCACCGTCAAAACTCATGACGTTATCCAGTAGATCATCTAAATCAGCAGATTTTTTTTCAGCAGTTATTTTAGTATTATCAGTTCTTCCCAATAGATAATCTACAGATACATCAAAGTAGTCTGCTATGCGACTTAATTCATTAGAATTAGGTGTTTGTCTTTTCCAACTACCGATATATCCATTAGAGTAGCCAAAATTTATTTCCAATTGTCTAATAGAAATTCCTTTTTCTTTAGCTAAGTTTTTTATTATTTCGTAAGTATTCATTGAGTTTCAACCTTTCTGAATGCTCACAAAAAAGTTTAGATAAATAATGTAAAAATAGTTGACTAATTTATATTATTAATCTATACTATGTTTTGTAAACAAGTTAATCAACAAAAAAGACAACAAAAAACAATATTGATAAATAAATGCTAACCGCCAAGAAAGCTAAAAATCAATGTTTTAATGTCTTATTTAGTTATGTTTTTAGTATAGATTATTAATCTATTTATGTCAACTAAATTTAGAAATTAGTTTATTAACTTGTTTACTAATTTAGATAAAGGAGAAAAAAGCATGGCAAATATTCAAGAAACACGCCAAAAAATTTTGAATCACTTTGAGAAAAATCAATGGGAGATTCCTGATGTAGCAAGTGCTTTAGGAATTACAGAACAATATCTACGTAAAATCCTAAACAATCCAGAAAAACATTTAAAGCAAATGACCGATATTATTGCTTATTACAAAATTAGATAGGAGGTAAATTCATGTCTCAAACACAATACTTAGAAGCTAAAATTCCAGTTCCTTCGGATTACGTTATTATCTCTAAAGTTGAATATGAAGAATTAAAAAAATCTGATGAGACAGGAAACTGGATGACGTTAAAAGAAGTATTAGAAAGGGTAAATCGTGGGTATGAATGGTTTACCAGTAATGTATTGAAAAATCCCAGATATAGAAAAATATTAGACGTAGATAAAAATAAAGATGGTTTTGTTTATTATCCAGGAGACGGTCGCGACACTTATCTTTTTCAAAGAAGAAAAATGCTTGAATTTTTAGATGAAAATTTTGCAGATATTTTAAAGAAAGGAAGCAATTAAAACCGGTAAATGCAGGAAATGCAAACGAAATAAGTAAGGAGGCAGAACATGAAAATAACAATTGAAGGAACACCAGAAGTGATAACAAAAATTTTCCAAGCTATTGAGAGTAGTAAGAAGCAAGATATAACTATCCATGAACTTTCAGAATAATTAGCTAGGAAAATAACTACTCGTCAAGGAAAATTTGAGAAAATTATATCAGGAATAAAACAAAATCAGAATGGGAGATGAAAAAATGACTGATGAAATTTTGATTCCAACAGAAATTAATTTGTCTCTTTTTGTAGGTAAAGAAGATGATTTAACTAAAGTTATTGAAGAAGAAGTGTTAAAAATTAAAGAAGCCCGATATATAAAACCGGAACTTCTTAAAATAAAAGTTGAAAGTGACTATAGAGCAACTTATACACGACTATAAATAGTTTTTTGTAAATGAATGTAAAATGTTTCTTAGATCATTGTGCTCATCATCATATTTATTTGAATTTTTTCTATGATATGCGATGTCCGCTGAAAAATCTGGATTTAATAAGAATGTTTCGTTGTATCTATTACCTGAATAGTCTTCAAAAACAATTTTAACTTCAATAAGTTCATCCTTTTTATATTCTGAGTTAAGAGCTATTACAAATTTCTGCGAAGGTGCGATTACAGTATTAGTTAACGATTGTAAATTTAAGTTCGAACCTACGCTAGATATTTTTACTGAAGATTGTATTTTAATAATTTTAGCTGGAGTATTACCAAAATTCTTTATAACGAAGTATTTTTCAAAGAAACCTACATCAGTCATAGCTAGATAACATACAACGTAAGGTTTATTCGAATCAAGGATTGATTGTTCGGTTAATTTAATCGATTTATGAGATTGCCAAATTGCAACCGCTGAAAGAGAGAATGACGCAATAATACCCAATAGTTCAATCCAATTAGAAATATTCATATCTTTGTCACCACCAATCTTAAATTATTTCAGCAGACCACTTGCTGATAAGAAGATTATACCAGAAAGGAAGTAAACTGAATGAACAATTTAGTAATTACGAAAGACAAACAAGCGGTAACAAGTAGTTTACAAGTTGCTGAAACATTTAATAAAAACCATCGTGATGTTTTAGCAGCAATTGATGATTTAAAAGAGGGGGTTGCGGAAAATTACGCAGACCTATTTTACGAAGATACCTACATTCATCCACAAAACAAACAATCTTATCGCCAAGTTATCATGAATCGCGACGGCTTTACTTTATTAGCAATGGGGTTCACTGGTCAAAAGGCATTGCAGTTCAAACTGAAATATATTGAGGCTTTTAATCAAATGGAAAAAGAAATTCAACAGCCTAAACTTCCAACCTCGCAAAGAGAATTGGCGATGCTTGCTTTATCAGCAAATGAAGAAACAAATGAGCGTGTAGATGTAATTGAAAAAGAAGTAGCAGACTTAAAAGACAATCAAAAAATCGGTGCAGATGATTATGGCTACTTATCACGTCGAGTTCATCAACGAGTAGCAGAAGTTGCAAGAGGATTTGGGAAAATTACAAAAGAACAGCGTGGAAAGTTATACAAAGATATTAATTCAGGTATTAAGCAAATTACAGGCGTGGGTACCCGATCACAATTAAGAGAAAAACATTATCCAATGGTAATTGAATATATCAATGACTGGGAGCCGTCCACAGCCACAAAAACAGTTGTAAGACAAATGAGTTTAGACTTAAACGACATAGCGTAGGGAGAATATTATGGCTTATACAACTGAACAAGAAAGTTGGATACTCAACCAAATCAAAAAAGAGCGTAAACAGCTACAAGATGATAGAGCAGCGCTTAGACAATCAGAACAACTGACCGAAGGAAAAGCTTATCAAATTGAAAGAGAACTTGAATTTTTAAGATATTTAGAAATTCAAAATAGAATCCATGTATAAGGAGAATCCTGTGGAAATAATTAAATATAAAGGTAAAGAATTAAAAGTTATAGATACTACAGGAAACTATAGAAATACTCTTGTAGTAATTTTTAAGGGGCAACATCATTTGTACCACAAGAAATCTAAATCAATTATCGGCGGAGATAACAAACTAAATGAAGCAAAATTGAATCAGGGATTTCGAGGATCAGTATTAAGTACGATTTAGGAGGAATGAAAATGAATAAAAGAGGGTTAGCGGCAATTGCCAAACATCCTAGGGTTCGAATGAGACGAGTTCAAGCAATTGCGTATGTAAGTCTGATAGGTAACGTCGTATTTTTAATTTGTATTTTTGCAATGGCTATTGCAGGTAGATAGAAAAGGGGAATATGAAATACTAAACAAAATATTCAAAGAACAAAAGAAAACAAATAAATAGCTCCAAACTATTCCGAGTAGCATGGAGCGGAAGAATATTAATTTAATCATTATGGCAACATCAATAAACTATCAGAGGAAATAGATAAAACTATTCCAAATATCAGAAACCATATGTAGTATCAACAACAATTGTTTTCGGGTCGATTCCTAATCTAATGGATTCGATGATATCAATTACAGAAGCTTTATAGTAGTACGTTTTACTGGATGATACTACTTCATGTTCACTTGTTTTAATTAAAAAGTAGTACTTACCATCACTAGATTTTTTTATAACAAAATACATGAGCATCCCTCCAAGCTTAGTAAATAAATTATACCAGAGAAAGGAATAAAAAGAATGACCAGAATAGAAAAACTAGAGCAAACGAAAAAACTTGCTGATTTATGGTACCAGCAACAAAAAAATAAAATATACATTGCACAACAAAAAGAGCGCAGAGGTGTTGCATGACGACAAAAAAGCGACTTAAGCCGGCAAGCAATAAGTCGCATACAAAAATTATACAAGAAAAATTATATCACAGAAATGAGGTCTTGTTAAATGGATGAACAACTAAATGTTTATCAAAGATTAGCAGAAGTAAGAAAAAAAGTATCTTATTTAAAAAAAGAACAATCAGGAAGTCAATTTAATTATGTTGGATCAAGTGATGTCCTAGGAGCTTTACATTCAAAAATTAATGAAATGGGATTGTTATTACAACCAGCAATTACAGGCCATAAAGTTAAGGACCAGATAGAGATTATAAATCAATACAATAAGTACACGAAACAGACAGAACAGAAACAAAGAATAACATATTTTACTGAACTTGAGATGACTATGCGCTGGATTAATATTGATAATCCAGAAGATTTTTTGGAATCAAAGTGGTATGCACAAGGTGTTGATATTGCTGGTGAGAAGGGTGTAGGTAAAGCATTAACTTATGCAGAAAAATATTTTTTATTGAAATTTTTTAATATTGCAACAGATAAAGATGATCCTGATTCATTTCAAAAGAAGCTTGATGCTAAAGAACCAATAAATTTGGTTAATGGTAAACAAATATCAGAGATGAACGATTTAATAAGAAAAGTAGCGGAACTAAGCTCAAGCGATATGCAAGTTGTTAGAAATGGATTGTTGCAACATGTTGGTGCACAAACATTAGACAGTATGACAGATAAACAGTATCCAGAAGCAATGAGACAGTTAAATAAGTGGAAAAGTAACTATGAAATAGAGATCAATAAAAACAATACAAATGATCAAGTAAAAAATATTAACTGGGGGCAAAGGTAATGACAAATGAATTAACAACAAATGTGCAGTTTAAAGTAGATTTTAAAGCCAGTGAAATAACAATTCAGAACGAATCGCAACTAAAAGAAATGGTTGATAAAGCAGTAAATCATTACTCAAGTATGATTTTTACAGATGCGAATATTCCAGAAGCCAAGCAAGCAAAAGCGGATTTAAATAAAGTGGCGACACTTTTAGATAATGAGCGCAAAGCAATAAAAAACGAGTATAACAAACCCTTGAAATCGTTTGAAGACAAAATTAAAACTTATGTTGGACAAATTAAGTTAGTAAGTGATGGCATCAACGAAAGTATCCAATTATATGAAGAAACAGAACGTTCTAAGAGGCTTGAAAAAATCAAAGATACTATTAAAGAAATGTCAGAAAACTATAGCGTTGAGGTAGAAGAAGTAGGTATTAGAAATAACTGGTTAAATAAGAGTTCTTTTACTGCAAAAGGAGAAATAAATAAAAAAACTTTAGAAGAAATTGCTGCCGATATGACAATGATTTTTAAAGAAAAAGAGCGAGTTATAGGAGAAAAAGCGATTATAGAAAATTATGTAAAGGCATTAGGATTAGAGCCTTACTCGTGGATAAGTCAAATTGATAACGGAAAAACAGCTGCAGAATTGATGATTGAGATTGATGCTGCACTAGCAAAGAAAAAAGCCGCTGAAGAAAGGGCTATAGAACAACAGAAAGCACATGAAGAATATGAAGCAGCAATGCGAGAATTAAATGAAACAGTCGTAGAAGATAAAGTAATTGACAAAAATACAGGAGAAATAGTCAGTGAACTATCACCGAAAGTGGAAGTAGAAGATACAAATAAAAATACAGTAACATTACGACTTTCAGGGTCGCACAGTCAATTAATAGCACTTAATGAGTTCATAGTTGATAGTGGCATTATGGTGGAAGTGATTGAGTGATTGGAAAAATCATAAACCACAAAGGAAATAAATTGGCCATCGAATTTGAGGATGAAATAAATTCAAATTTTCTCGAACTTCTGGCTAATAACGATGATAATTTAGCGAAAGTTGAATTGTTAGATAACCGACAGATGTCTCAAAAGCAGAATGCACTTTCTCACGTTCTAATAGCCGATGTAGCACGTTGGAGCTATGACGAACCTAAATGGATTGAAAGTGTCTTGAAATACTACTACGAAGCTAAGAGTGGTGCTTATTTTGAACATAGTAGAGCTACCAAGAATGAAGCGACGGAGTGGATTGGTTTCTTGATTGAGTTCATTTTGAAAAACGATATACCACTGGAAAAAAGATACCAATATTTGCTTGAAAATAACAAATGGTTTTACTACTGTCTGAAATATCGTAAGTGCTGTATTTGTGGTAAACATGCTGACGTTTGTCACATTGAGGTTGTTGGTATGGGGCGTAATCGTAAAAAGATTAATCATGAAACATTCACATTTTATGCAGGATGTCGTCAGCACCATCAAGAGGAGCACCAAATAGGCACTAAGAACTTCTTGAATAAGTATCAAATTAAACCAGTGAAATTAAACATCGAAGAACGTAAGAAGTTAAACATAGGAGGATAGAACGGTGGCTGAAAGAAGAATGTTTGCAAAGACCATCATTGATAGCGATGCATTTTTAGACATGCCGCTGTCAACTCAATCTCTTTACTTTCATTTGTCAATGCGAGCGGATGATGATGGATTTATTAATAATCCTAAGAAAATCCAACGAATGGTTGGATGTGGAGATGATGATTTAAAGCTATTAATGGCCAAAAGATTTATTTTAGTTTTTGATAGCGGAGTTATTGTTATCAAGCATTGGAAAATTCATAACTATATCCGAAATGATCGATACAAACCAACTCTATATCAAGAAGAAAAGGCTGAATTAGCTGAGAAAAATAGTAAGGCATATACCTTTAAAACCGAGGTTATAGAGAGTGAAAACCATCTTGGTATACCAGATGACAACCGTATGGGATACCAAATGGATACACAGGTTAGGTTAGGTAAGGATAGGTTAGTTAAGGATAAAAAAAAGAATAGTGTTGAGCCAAGCTCAACTATGCCTGAACTATTCGAAAAAGTTTGGAAAACTTATCCAAAGAAAACCAACAAGAAAAAAGCTAGAGAACAATTTTTAAAGAAGTTCAAGACGGAAGAAGATTTAGAGCCGTTTAAAAAAGGATATAAGGACTATCTTGCGTATATTAAATTAAACGATTGGTATCACCCGCAAGAATTGTTTCGTTGGATACGTGATGATCGTTACAACGATGAATATGATCTGTCTCAAACAAATAAACAGCCTGCGTATTCTAAGGCGCCAGTGAGACAAGAGCAGTTACCAAATTGGACTGGAATGCAAGAAGATGTGCCTTTATCAGCTGAAGAATTAGCTGAATTAGAACGACAAAAACAAGAATTATTAGGAGAGTGACAATATGATAAACCAAGTTGTGTTAGTTGGACGTTTAACGAAAGATATAGATTTACGCTACACCGCAAGTGGTTCTGCAGTTGGAAGCTTTACTCTTGCTGTGAACCGTAACTTTACAAACCAAAACGGCGAACGAGAAGCGGATTTTATCAACTGTGTAATTTGGCGTAAGCCTGCTGAAACAATGGCTAATTATGCTCGTAAAGGAACATTATTAGGAGTTGTTGGCAGAATTCAAACTCGTAATTATGACAACCAACAAGGCCAACGTGTCTATGTGACTGAAGTTGTTTGCGAAAGTTTCCAATTATTAGAGTCAAAAAGCACCAACGAGAATATAAATAGCATTCAGACTTCACAGAATAGCGGTACAAGCGTTCAAAACAATTTCGAGAGTAATTATGCCACAAATCAAAATAAAGGCTTAAATCAGCAAAATAACAGCCAACAAATGTCGTTTGGTGCAGATGTAGATCCGTTCGCAGGCGCAGGTAATTCAATCGACATTAGCGATGATGATCTGCCTTTTTAGGAGGTTAAAAAATGAACAGTGTAATTTTTGAAGATATAGCACGTATTCAAGCTGAAAAAAAGCAAAAGCGAAAAGAAATGCTTAAGTTAATGAATGAAAACCCAGATTGGTATAGACATCCAAAAAGCATGGTCTATCGTCAAATTAAAATGCTTGGTAGGGATATTGGTGAGCAAACAATGGATAAATCTAAACCAATCAGCTCAATTGATAAAGACAAGTTCACCATTCAAGAATATTTGTATTTGCAGTGGGTTGGTTATTCAGTGAATGCAATCATAGAAGCGTTAGGAATGCCTAGAAACAAATTCTGGGAATATAAAGCTGAACATTTAAATTAGATTTATGAAATGAAAGTGAGTGTTCATTTTGCTGGAGATTTATTACACGCCAACATCCGCTATTATTGCGGATGCATTGGCTAAAACATATGAAGTCGTTTCTTTAGAAACAGCTAGAAATATTGCCAAAAATTTTAAGGCTAGTTTAAAGCAGAAAACAGATCTTTATGTAATTGAAAGTATTTTGATTGATGCTGGTTATAAAAAAGAGCCAGTGAATTTATAGAAAGGAGTGGAGATTCGATCGATGGCTAAATATATTGAACAACTGCCTAGATTTTCAAAAAGAAAAGGATATGAAGCAGAAAAACAGTATATAGATAATTTCATTGTTTTTCATAAATTCGTAAAAGACATAGCTCATGCGCATTTTGTAACGGATAATTACAGCGCTGTTGTTCTAGCAGAAGAAATCAAACATCTTCTAGCAGATTTTGAAAATCAGCAAGAAAAATTATTAGAAGAGATTACTAAAAGCGAAAGAGTGAACATTTAGGAAGCGAGTGAAGAAGATGATTCCAAAGTTTAGAGCGTGGGACAAACGTAGTAAAGAGATGTGGAAGGTATCAACTTTACACATTGAAGATGAATATGTAGATCTATTCAAAAAAAATATATATGAAAATCCGCTTAATGATCCGTGGGCTAAATTTGGAGATGTGATCCTCATGCAATCCACAGGATTAAAAGACAAGAACGGCGTTGAAATTTTTGAGGGTGATGTATTATATTACATTCCTTTCGAAATGCATATAAATAATAGCATCATTGTATTTGAAAAAGGCTCATTCTGCAAAAAAATGTTAAGAAATGGAAAATTAACATCTGTTAAATTCATTGACAGCGAAGAATATGAAGTTATCGGAAATATCCACGAGAACCCAGAACTATTGCAGGTCGCAGAATGAGTAAAAAAGCCGTTTGGTTATCAGATATTGAATTCATTGAGATGCATAGTAGCGATTGGGAAAGATTGGAAAGTGAAGCGTTTGAAGCAAATGAAAGTGTGCAAGCGCAGCTCAGCGAAAATCAGCAGGTTGTGCTTGATTGGTTGAAAGAAAAATATACAGTCACAAATATTGAACCTATAGAATTATTTTGGAGACTGAGAGTTAATTCTATAAAACCAGACTATTGTGGTAGACCTGTCTATAGAAGTTACAGATATATGTCAAAAACTGGGCAATTACAAGTCTTACAAACATTTAGTCAGTGGGCCTTGGAGGAGGAAAATAATGGTTAAATTATCTATGATGGGCTCATCGAAATACGAATTTGATGGTGACTTAGATTCTGATATTCAAAACAGAATTGAAAAAAACAAGGAAATACAGCAAGAATTTTATGTGGATGTTCTTAATATTTTCAAAAAATATGGACGAGAAAAGGCAGAAAAACTATTAACGGATTTTGTTGTCTCTTTAAAAAAAGGTGAACTAGAAATTGTGAATGATCAAGTTTCTAAAGTTGATAAGGGACAAATTATTTGGTAGCAAATAGGAGGAATTATCATGTTCAAATGTGTGGCTGTAGTAAATGATTCGACAGGTGAATTTGCATATATACTAAGCGACTATATTTCGAGATTCCCATCAAAGGTTCCTGTATATGCAACAAATATTGAACAGTTAAAACAATATGGAGAATTTGGCGAGAACGAATTATATAAAGTGGAAACGTGCGATGGTTTTTATCATATCGTAAGCTCAGAAAAATATTCGTTTATTTTCGATGAACAGGAGGGGACAAAATGAGTAAGTATATCATCACAGCTGATAAAGAAGATCAAGGGTGGCTAGAGGCTTTCAATTCTTGGGCAGGCCACTCGTATCAAATGAATCAAGAAGTGAACGAGGAACATATTGATCGTCTGGAAATTAACGTTGAGAGATTTAACCATGAAATTGCATGTGGTCCAGCTATTAGATTGGAGGAAGCGGAATGAAAACAAAATTACAAATTAAAAGAGAACAAGCGAACCTAACTATCGAACAGCTAGCTTTAAAAGCTTCTAAAAAAGTTGATAGTGGAAGTGCTAGTCATCTTGAATTAGTGATTAAGTCTATTGAAACACAAAGATGCTTATGCCCGAAACCAAGAAAAACTTATGAATGGAAAGCATTAGCAAAAGCTTTGAAGTGCGATGTTTCAGAAATTTTTGAGGAGGAAGCGGAATGAATATTAAATCAGGTGACAAAGTGAAATATATTGGCACAGCAATTCCTGAATATACTGGAAAAATATTAGAAGTAGAGAAAGTAATTCCGTTAGGATATATTCTTTTATTTCCAGAAAAAGATAGAGGATTGTTAGGGATTGAAGGGTTCGGTGTATTGAAAAAAGAATCGTTAATCTGTGGATTTGATGAAGTGGAGGAACAGCGATGAAAAAAAGTGGTCTCAAAATCGGAGAAATTGAGTTCTCTGAAGTTCACTCAGGTGGTGAATCAAGCATTTTTTTTAGTGTTTTAGATGGAGAGTTAGCGATATGTACAACGAATTCAGCAGATGAAAGTCAACATGATTTTACCATTCCTAAAAATGAGTGGGAAATTATTAAAAGAGTTATTGATATAAATTTTGCGTAGGAGGAACAGCGATGAATAAACAAGAACTGATAGACATATTAGAGAATTTAGAATGTAGCACAGAAAGTTTAAGCTATGACAACGGTTATGAACAAGGCGTTTATGATTCGTTGTCGCACGTGATACTACTAGACGAACCGAAAAAAGTAGTTGTTCCGCCGATGATTGCTAAGTTTATCAGAGAAAGTGACGATCCTATTTATGAAATATGCACATGGGCAGATTATTACGGCAATGACGGTAGAACATGTGAAGATTCTAAATTATCAGCAGTGATTAATTGGTATGGAAAAAATAGTAATGAATTTTATCGAGCTGTAATTAACGGTTACGAAGTCAAGGAAGAGCCAATCATTCACGAGCTTAAAATTTTACCAGAATACTTTGAAGCAGTTGTTTCAGGTAATAAACGTTTTGAAATCCGTAAGAATGACCGTAACTATAAAAAAGGCGATATCTTACGCTTAAACGAATATCAAGACGGACAATATACAGGTGATGTCCATGTTGCAGAAATAACATACATTACAGATTATGCCCAACAAGATGGCTATGTAGTGCTAGGAATTAAGTGAGGAGGACGGATAATCAAGTTTTAAGAGATTTAAACCAATTCCTAATAATGTCTATAATCAAACCCAGAGAAAAGTATGAAATAAAATGAATTAAAGATGAACTAAACATTCTTACAGAATAAGGTTGATTCATATAAAATTCATCTAACTTAGGGGATTTGATAAGCAGATTCGTGCCTATAAAATCTGTAATAGCAAATAGGAATCCTTTATTGTCATAACCACTAACCCAAGTAGTTATAACGATAAGACTGAACAAGCTTAATAGAATAGTGAATAAATACTTTTTCATTTCACAGGCTCCTTACAAATTCTGTTAATTATTCTAGAGAGATACATTTATAGTACAGGGAAATGGAATTTAAGACAACAAAAAAGCCAACCGACCACTGGTTGACTAAAAGCATATTAGTGATGAATATTCTACCAGATAAATAGCCAGTCGTTTTCCGCCGACTGGCTGAGAAGTGAATAACTATTGGAATATTATTCTTAATATAATTAATATCATAAGTAATGGTTAAATAGCAAAGAATAAGCTTTCATTATGTATATTTGCATAAATTAAAGGAGTTACTCAGTTTCCGCTAAGTAACTCCTGAATGATGGTATGTTTAACATAAAATATTATACCATATAGGAGGAGTCAAGGCTATGACGTTGGTACCAGAAATAGATTACAAAAAAACAAAAGATAAAGTTCGTAGATTATTAAAAAGCTGTCGAAGCCTACAACGAATGAGTGGTGTAAAAGTACATTTGCAATCTCCTATATTATCTGATATGCCACGACATCATAGTAACAGAAATAATGCTGAGGAAAGTATGGTTCATTTATTTAGAAACACATCTAAATTATCGATAGAGGCAGCTAGACAACGTAGAGAGCAAGTCAGAGCGATAGAACACACGTTAAAATTGTTGCCTGACGTCTCAAGAGAGATATTATACTATTCCTATTGCGTACCGAATCCATACAGCATGGCTAAGCTAAGTAGAATTATAAAGGTATATCGTGAAAATGAGTTTGGCCAAGTGGAAGAAATAAGCTACAGCATTAAAAATATTGAGAAGCTGAAAGACAATGCATTAATTGAATTTGCAGAAGCGTACCATTACGAAAATTTGATAGTTCAAAAAAATTAGGGTTTTTTTAGGGATTATTTAGGGTTTTTAACTCGAAATCCGTTGTATTATGGTAGTATCGAAAGTCAAAGAAATGGACACATTACACACTTTCTGGTTTAGTCTACCGTTTGCTTTGCCTTTCGATAGTCACTTGCAGACTTACGTTCTCAATAAAATGAAGTGAGGTGAATAACCTCCTCTTTTTTCTACAAGTTTGCAAGTGACATTTTAATGGAATATAGCTCAGTTGGTAGAGCATACGACTGTTAATTGTAGGGTCATGAGTTCGAGTCTCGTTATTCCAGTAAGTAGCTATGCTACTTAAATAAAAAAATCGTCAATAAGTCAAATGTAACTACCTTTACGATCAGATGACGGTTAAGATTTTCCCTCCTATCTTAGGCTGCACAATTAAAGTGTAGCCTTTTATTTTATTCCTCGAGTTGAAAGAAATTAGTAATTAGTAGATAATTAATTCAAAAGACAGATGGAGGTATAATAAGTTGGAAAATAATTCAAAGAGTGCTGATGCCGAAGTAATCAAAAACTATCAAGAGGCGTTGAGTATTATTTTTAAAAAAATACCGGACTCAAATGAGCCCCTAATCTATATGGTCGCAAGTGAAATAGGCTTCGAGATTCTAGATTTAAAACTGTCAATCAATGCTTTATTAGAAAGTGATTGTTATGCTGGTATTTTAGCTTTATCCAGAACAATGGTGGAAAATTATATTTATTTAAGGTATATACTCGAACAAGATTCTTTTAAAAGAAGTAAAGCGTATCAATTGAACATGTATAGAGATATAAAAAAACAATATGAGGCGCAAAAAAAGAATAAAAAATTACAACAAATGTCTGAACAAGATCAAATCTTTAATGAACAAATTGTTTTATATGAACAAAATGAGCCTAAAATTACAGAATATTTAGAAGAACTTGATTCACTCTACGGGCATAAATTAGTACCATGGTACAATGATGATGGAGAAACAAAAGCAATATATAAGCTATTTGAGCGTTTAGACAAGTCGGATTGGTATGATGGTATATATAGATACTTATGTATGGAATCCCATGGTAATAATGGATTAAAACATTTTGAAATGTTAGAAGATGGTACTACGAAATTAAAACCAACTACGTTGGATGAAAAACAAATCAGTAGCATAACTTGTAGTATTCTAGATAAAGCAAAAAAAGAATTGGAAAAATTAATTATTTAGAAAACAAAACTCAACTAGCAGCATGAAAAGCGAGGTGGTGTTAATGGATGGCTAGAAAAAGAGATCCACGTCGTGATCAAGCTAAAGAAATTTGGTTAAAGTCAAACGGCAAAAAGGTTCTTAAAGAATTAGCTAATGAACTAAATGTTTCAGATTCCCAAATAAGGAAATGGAAATCTATAGATAAATGGGCGGATGAATTAAAAGGTAATGTTACCAATTCAAAAAGTAACGTTACCAATAAAGGTGGAGCGCCGCCTGGGAACAAAAATGCTATAGGTAACAAAGGAAATAAAACTGCCTCGCCGCCAAAAAGGAATAAGAATGCTGTTAAAACTGGTGAATACGAGACAATATTTGCTGACTTATTATCAGATGAAGAAAAGGACATCTATTCTACTATAAATGATGATCCTTTTTTTATTTTGGAGGAAGAAATAAGAATCCTAAAGATTCGTCAATATAGAATGCTTAAACGCATCAAAGATGCAGAGGCCGGCTTAAACGATGAAGAAGTTGAACGTTTGCAGCAGCTTCGGAAAGTTAAAGAGCCATCGGTAATTGATGGGAAAATGGTTACTGTTAAGAGAGAAGTTTTAAAAGATGTACAAGTCACTCGTAAAACATTTAGAAAACTAGATGACATTTTGGCTATTGAGGAAGCATTGACAAGAATTAGCAATCAGTTAACAAAGGCTATTAAGCAACAGAATGCTTTGCTAGCAAATGATGCCAAATTACAACTATTGAAGGTTCAAACTGAAAAAGTTAAAGCTAGTTTAGATGCTACAAATGGAGACATGGATATGCCAGTTTTCATCGATGATATATCAGGTGATGAATATGAGTAAAAAATTATCTGAATTTCTTCCTAAAGCATTTCACAATACTTGGAGGGTAGCATTAAACTCAAATATATTACATGTTGTTGAAAAAGGTGGCCGTGGGTCAGGTAAATCATCTGGCATAGCACACATAATAGTTCAATTGATTATGAGATATCCTGTTAATGCTGTGGCCATTAGATATGTTGATAATACGATTGAGTTATCTATTTTTGAACAGATTAAGTGGGCTATTGAAGAACAAGGTGTGTCTAAGTATTTTAAAGTAAATAAAAGTCCTATGAAAATCACCTATAAGCCTAGGGGTAATTATATTGTTTTTCGTGGTGCACAGAATCCAGAAAGGATTAAGTCATTAAAAGATTCAAGATTTCCATTTGCTATAGCTTGGATTGAGGAATTAGCCGAGTTTAAAACAGAAGATGATGTAAAAACCATAACTAACTCATTGCTACGTGGTGAATTAGCAGATGGTCTTTTTTATAAATTCTTTTATTCGTACAATCCTCCTAAGCGACGACAATCATGGGTTAATAAGAAATATGAATCTAGCTTCCAACCTGAGAATACTTTCGTTCATCATTCAACATATAAGGATAATCCATTTATAGCTCAAGCATTTATTGAAGAAGTTAATGCCACGAGAGCTAAGAATACGAAGCGTGCTGAGTGGGAGTATGACGGCAAAGCTATTGGTTCAGGAGTTGTTCCGTTTGATAAATTACGAGTAATAAAAGGTTGTATTACTGATGAGATGGTAGCTAACTTTGATAATATCAGAAACGGTCTTGACTTCGGTTATGCTACTGATCCATTAGCATTTGTTAGATGGCATTATGATAAAAAGAAAAATGGTATCTATGCTATTGACGAAATCTACGGAGTGAAAATCAGCAATCGAGAACTAGCTAAAAAAGTAAAGGCAAAAGGATATGAATCAGAAAGAATTGGAGCAGATTCTGCTGAACCTAAATCGATTGCTGAGCTTATTAATGAGCATTCCATAAAGAAACTATATGGAGTGAAAAAGGGACCTGATTCAGTTGAATATGGGGAAGGATGGCTTGACGATCTAGACTTCATTTGTATAGACCCTTTGAGAACACCAAACATAGCACATGAATTTGAAAACATTGATTATCAAACTGATAAAGATGGCAATCCTAAGCCAAGATTAGAAGATAAAGATAATCACACAATCGATGCTACGCGATATGCATTTAGCGATGATATGAGAAATATAAAAGTAAGCATTACGAATAAAGTTAAATTTGGATTTTAAGAGAGGTGATATTGTGTCAATAGTAGTTAATAGACAGATAGCTGGCGATTTGAATAAACCTTCAGCTGAACTTCTTAATTTTTGTATCAACAAACATGTGGAAGAATTATTAAGATTACAAAAACTATCAGATTATTATGATGGTAAACATGATATTTTAAAACGAACAAAAGAAAATGAAGGAGCACCTAATAATAAAGTTCTGATCAATCATGCAAAATATGTTGTTGATATGAATGTAGGCTTTATGGTAGGTAATCCAATTTCATATGTTGCAGAGTCAGATAAAAATATTGGTCCTATTTTAGAAGCTTACGATCGGGTAGATATAGTCTCTCATGATACTGAACTAGAGAAAGATTTATCTACATTTGGCGTTGGATATGAGCTTGTGTATTTGAAAAAGACTAAGGATAATGATGCCACACAGCTAGAAATCAAATGTATTGATCCAAGAGGTATCTTTTTAGTGACAGACGATACAGTAGACAAAAATCCTTTATTTGCCGTTCATTATCAGCCAGTGTTAACACTTCAAGGGGGGATAGATCATTATGTAATTAAGTACTATAACGACAACAGAGTGATAACCTATCATGCTAAATCAAGAGGATCTGGTGATTACTTGTTTATAAATGCTAAACCACATTATTTTAAAGCAGTTCCGGTGATTGAATACCGAAACAACGAAGAGAAGCAAGGAGACTTTGAACAAGCTATATCATTAATTGACGCTTACAATCTACTGCAATCTGATCGATTAAATGATAAAGAAGCTTTTGTTGACGCAATTTTATTCATAAGAGGGTTTATGTTGGAAGATGGAGATGGTGAAAAGTTAGCAAAAGAAAAAATGCTTCAAACAGGTGCGTTGCCAAGTGAAGTAGATGCTGGCTATCTTACTAAAGAATTAAATGAAGACGGAGTGAATCTTTTAAGATCAGCAATTCTAGATGATATTCATAAGATTACGTATGTGCCAGATATGAATGATGAAAAGTTTTCAGGTAATGTTAGTGGAGAAGCGATGAAATACAAATTGTTTGGCTTGCTACAACTCATGTCTGTTAAATCAAGATACATGATTAAAGGTTTGAGGAAGCGAATGGAACTATTTGAAACCATTCTAAAAGTTAAAGATAGTTCTATTGATGCTCAAGGAACAAAAATCAAGCTTAAGCCTAATTTACCTGTCAATACTAGCGATATTATAAATCAAATCGTTAGCGCTTATCAAGCTGGCATCTTGCCCCTTAAAGTTCTTTTGGGATGGTTGCCTGATATAGACGATGTTGATGAGGTTCTAAAACAGCTTAATACTGAAAAAGAGAAAGCTATTGAGCTCAATCAGAAAGCGTATGGTGTACAAGCTAAAGATAGCCATAGCGATTTAGATAAAGGTTCTGAGGAGGATAACTACGATGATTACAGCAATATTTAAAAAGGAAAATAATCAGTATGTAAGTTATTCCATTTCAGGACATGCAAACTTTGCCCCAAAAGGACAAGATATTATTTGTGCTGGTGTATCAGCTCTCTATATAGCTGTGACTAATGTATTGATAAAGAAACATGCCGCAACGATTGATGTTGATGGATCTATTCAGTTAGGTATTATCAAAGATTCTCAATATATAGTGACTATTCTTTATGAAAACTTATGCGAAATAGCAAAAGAATATCCAAATCATATAGAAATAGTTAATCGTCATGAAAAATCAGGAGCTAATTAAATGACTAAAAAAAAGAAACAGGACGAACAAACATACTGGCAATTACGAAATATTAAAGCGGAAAAAAGAATTAATGATGGGGCAAAAGCGCTAGAGGATAAATTAATAATAGCCTATCGTCAAGCACAATACTACTTGACTAAACAAACCCGAAAGCTCTTTGATAGGTCAAAAAAGCGTACAGGGTTAGATGAAAAAGAAGCAAGGAGATTGCTGAACGAAACTGTATCCCCTTCGGAACTTGTAAAGTTAAAGGTCTTTTCTGAACAAATAAGTAATACTACTCTACAAAAGGAAGCCAAGAAAAAGTTAACCAGTTTAGCATTTAAAAAACGAATAACTAAAGCTGAGGACTTAAAAGCCAAGTCTTTTTTAGTTTCTAAACAAATTGCTAATGTACAACTAGAAAAGCAAACAGAGTTCTATATCGATGTTATTCATGAATCCTATCGTGAAGCAACTGCTGAATCAGTTATTCGACAAGCTAAAGAAAATGCTAAGAACGGCCTTGTAATTGAAGTATGGAATAAAAAAGGTTATCAGTTTAAAGAGTTATCGACTAGATACACAAAGAACATCCTTGATAGTCATTGGCATGGATCAAATTATTCTAAACGCTTGTGGAGTGATACTGAAGCTTTAGCAACAAGGCTAGAAGCGTTGTTCACAGTTGAGTCAATGACAGGAATGTCAGAGTTTGAAATGGCTAAGACAATAGCTAGAGAGTTTGACCGATCAATTGGTGTTGCAAGGCGTTTGATTCGTACAGAAGCGAATTATATGTCAAATCAAGCGAAACTTAAAGCATGGCAAAATAGAGGCATAAAATACTATATGCTTGTCGCAGTTTTAGATTTGAAAACTTCTAAAATCTGTAAAAATAAAGATCATAAAGTCTATTTAGTTTCTAAAGCGGTTGTTAATGGGGCTAACGGAACATATCCTCCATTCCATCCTTGGTGTAGAACAATTGCCATTATCTATAGTAAACGAATATTGAACCTTCCTAGGGAAGCTATAGATCCGATCAGTGGCGATACAATGCCTATCAGAGGTGCAACTACTTATAATGAATGGATGGATAAGCTTAAAGAAAAGTATCCAGAAGAAAAGATAGCCTTGCAAAAGAAAAAAATATTAGGGTTGTGATTTATTTGGATTTTAGAGAATTGAACCTCAGGTTATAAACTGTTAGAAACGAAAGCTTAGCAACTGCTGGGCTTTTTATTATGTCCAAGCGTGATGACGTTAAAAGCTCCGGAAGTGCAAGCATTTATCCACTTTAAAAGATATGGAAGGAGTACTAACTATGGAACAAAAAAAACTGTTGCTATTAAATCTACAATTCTTTGCTGAAAAAGATGAAACAGATATTCCAGACGGTTCTGAAACATCCAAAAAGTTGAATGTAGATGAGTTGAGCGATGAAGAAATTTCAGCAATTAAAGAAAAATTTGGTTTTAAAGATGACAAAGAAGTTGATTCTATTGTCAAAAGCAAAAAGTCACGTTGGCAGAAAGAGCTCGAAGAAGAAAAAAATGAAGCTGCTCGTTTAGCAAAACTTAGTGAGGAAGAACGACAAAAAGAATTACTCAACAAAGAGAAGTCAGATTTCGAAAAGGAAAAAGAAGCATTTAGACAGGAACAATTATTTGTAGAAAAAGGTAACCAGTTGCAGTCAATCGGAATTAGCAAAGAATTAGCGTCGCGTATTAAAGGTGATACAGCAGAAGAAATTTTAGAAGATGTCAAAACGTTTAAAAAGGCTTGGGACGAAGCGTTAAAAATTGCTGTTGACCAGGCACTGTTGAGTTCGGTTGATTCACCGCTAGGATCGAATGCATCTATTCCTGACACAAACCCTTTTGCGCCTGAAACTTTAAACCTTACAGAACAAGGAAGATTGCTACGAGAAGACCCAGAAAAAGCTAAAGCTTTACAAGCATTAGTTAATAAATAGAAAGTAGGAGAAAAAATGAAAAAAAGTTTAATTAAAATGAATTTGCAAATATTTGCAGCGAAAACGAAGATCGAAGATGTCATTGTACCTGAGGTATTCAATAGTTATGTTATTGAACGTACAGCTGAATTATCAGCATTGTATCAATCAGGTATTGTTGTGAAAGACCCAGAACTAGATGCGTTAGCAACTGCTGGTGGTAAGCTGATTAACATGCCTTTTTGGCAAGATTTAACTGGTGAAGATGAAGTGTTATCTGATACAGATTCTTTAGAACCAGATAAAATTACTGCTAGTCAAGATGTCGCTGCTCTTTTAATGCGAGGTAAAGCATGGAAAGCAAATGATTTATCTAAGGCTCTATCTGGGGATGATCCTATGCGTGCGATCGGTGATTTGGTCGCTGCTTATTGGGCACGCCGTCAACAAGCTACTTTGTTAAGCGTCTTAAAAGGTGTGTTTGGAGCAGCTTCTACTAAGATGAATGAAAACAGTTTGGATATTTCAGCCGAAACTGGTAATGATTCAGCGTTTACTGGCGAAACATTCTTAGATGCATCTTATAAACTAGGTGATGCCGAAGAAAAACTAACTGCGATCGCAGTCCATTCATCTGTTTATGCGAACTTACGTAAGCAAAACTTGATTGAATTCTTATTAGATTCTAACAACACGAAGATTCCTACTTACATGGGAAAACGTGTAATTGTTGATGACGGAATGCCAGTATCTGGAGATGTTTTTACATCCTATATTTTCGGGCAAGGTGCTATTGGTTTAGGTAATGGGGCAGCTCCTGTTCCTACAGAAACAGACCGGGATGCATTGGCTGGAGATGATATTTTAGTTAACCGTCAACACTTCTTATTGCATCCACGCGGAGTGAAATTTACAAATAAAACTGTTACGGGTTCATCACCTACGAATGCAGAATTAGCTACAGGAGGAAACTGGGAACGTGTTTATGAGTCTAAAAATGTTCGTATTGTTCAATTTAAGCATAAACTTTGGGTTCCTAAGACTGTTATTCCTGGTGGAGGAACGGGCGAATAAAGGGGTAATCTTTATGGATAAAGAAGAAGTAATCAAGCACACAAAGGCACTTGTTGTTCGACTCGGAATTGATGAAACTGAATCTGAAAAAATCAAAGGAATGTTAGAGGATGCTATTGTTTTAGTCCTTGATTATACCAATAGAGAAAAAATGATAGAAAAGCTATACTATTACGCTCGTCAACTAGTAATAATCACTTGGAATCAAGAAGGGAACGAAGGAGAGACTTCACGCTCAGAGGGTGGTGTCTCTCAAAGTTTTATTACAGATATTCCTGAAAAGCTAAAATCTGGATTGAATAACTATCGCATAGGAAAGGTTGTGAAATACTATGCGTCTAAGAAAACGTAATTTGGTTGTTGCCTACTTGAAAAAACGTCATCTTGAAAAAGATGATGAAGGAAATGACGTTGTTACCTATTCAAGTGAATTCAATGAACTACGCATGAATATTCAGTGTGCGGGTGGACAAGTAGCAGCTACAATTTATGGTCAACATTTACCTTATATCAAACTCTGTAAATATCAAGGAGATTTGTTAAAGCCAAATAGAAATGAAAAAGATGGCATTTGTTTATATGTTAAACCAGAAAATGATCCAGATTATGAGATTGAATCAATTCAGCCTTTCTCTTCTCATTTAAATATCACATTAAAGAAAAGAGGAGTGTAATGGGTGTTGAGATTAGAGGCTTAGACCGCCTTAAACGTAAAACAAAGAAAGCGACAGAGTTAATATCTGATGCAGCATGGGATGCAACTTTTGAACTTACAGAATTGATTCAGGGAGCTGCAGAACTACGCTTGGCTTCCAGCATTAAATACGGAAATGGTGAACTGTCAGGAAGTTTAAAAAATGAGGTTGTAGTTGATGCGAGTGGTCATCTTGTCGGCCGTGTTTGGTCAGATAAAGAACAAGCAATTTACAGAGAGTTTGGTACTGGGCAAATTGGAGAAGCAAGTTCTAAAGACGTTCCGACTGGAATAATGCCTGTTTATTCGCAGAAACCTTGGTTTATCCCGGCTGAAAAAGTAGTAATAGACTTAGAAGCTATGTATGGTATTCCAAAAATTACGATTCAAGGCCAAGATTTTTTCATAACTAAAGGTCAGCCCTCGAGACCGTTCTTGTATCCGTCACTTCAAGAAATGATTGAACAAGCTTCAGAAATATATATAAAGCATGTTAAAGAAAGGCTGAGGGAATTATGAATAAGATTGACTTGAAACCTATTGTTTATAAATTACTTACACAAGTTAAAGAGATTAAGAAAGTTGCAACTGATTATCCAAGTAACTGGACCTCATTCCCTTCCGCGATATATAGAACTAGCTCACAACCAAAAGAAATCGATTCGCAAAAAAAAGAGTTACAGACAACTTGGATGATTACTATTGAGTTATATGGAAATACTAGTTTGACTGCATTGACGTCATTAGTTATAGAAAAGTTTAATTCTATAGGATTTACAGGTACTAGTAAAGATGCAAACACAGCTGATATGCATCGAGTTATCATTGAACTAACTGGTGTAGTTGACAATGTAACAAAATATGTTTATAAAAAATGAAAATTTGGAGGTAGCGACAATGAAAAAATTAGATTTACAACTATTTGCTGGAGAACCAGCATTTGAAGGGCTATTATCAAAAGGCACTAAGTTGTCATACAAAGATGGGGCAACTTCAAAAGATATCGCAGCAGTAAAATCCATTCCAGCATTAGGAACAGACCCTGAAAAAGTAGAAGTGACTCACTTGGGTTCAGAAAAAAAAGCATATATTAAAGGATTACAAGATAGTGAAAGCTTAGAATTTGCTATCGTTTATCAAGGAACAAACTTCAATGATATTCATACTATGGTAAAATCTGGCAAATCATTTGATTTCACGATTACCTATCCTGATGGATTAACAGCGACTTTTTCAGGAGAACCAGATTATAAATTTGATGGAGCAGAAGTCAATCAAGCTATTGGTTTTAATTTAGTTGTAGTAGTATCCAAAGGACCAGATTTTACACCTGTCACTGCTCCAACAACAAAATAAACAACAATTTAAAGAGCAGAGAAACTCTCTGCTCTTTTATTTAGGAGGAAATGTAAATGTCAAAAAATAATTTAGTAGCTATGCCTTTAACAAAAGAGTTTGAATTTGGTGACTTAACACTTCAATTGCGATTAGATGGGAAATCTATTCTTAACATTGAAAAGCGATTAGATGAAGGTATCATGGGATTATTTGTAAAAAAACAAGGGGAACTTAAATTACCACCTGCAAATAGTTTACTCATCATTTTGCAAGGAGCAAATAAGACGAGTGGTGTAACAGATAAGGTTATGGTTGATGCATTCGAAAAATATATTGATTCAGGCAAAACTACAATGGATTTATTTGCAGAAATTAATGATTTCTTAGATGAATCTGGTTTTTTCGGAAAGAAAAAAACGGAGAAAGAAGAGACAAATGGGGAATCTCTGGATCAGGAAGTAACCGAGGAGGAAAGCATGCTGTAACATACAGCACTTTAAGTGAGCTTCTAGAGGCTATGTATCCACAAGCTGTAGAAGCAGGCATCCCAGCTTCAGAATATTGGCTTATGACTTTTGATGAGCTTATGGTACAGATTCAAGCCAACAAAAAGTGTAAAGAAAACGATCTGAGAGAAAAAGCAATGTTCGATTACTCTCAACAAAAATTAGCAGTTTATGCTTTTAATGATCCAAAAAAATTCCCTAAGTTTGAAGAAGTATATCCTTTTTTGAAAGACGTTGAACAAGTGGTTAATCAAGGAATAAAAGAATACAACACCCAAGAAGACTCAATGTATAGAGATCAGGATATTTTAATGAAAAATGCCAAGGCTATTAAAGAAACTAGGAAACGAAAGATGATTGAAGAAAGGTAGGTGAAAAATATGGCGATAGAACTTGAAACATTAGAAGTTCTGCTAGATGTTAACTTATCAAGAATCGATGCAGCTATGGAGAAAGTTTGGCCTAAGTTTGATTCTATGTTAAAGAAAATTGAAGGTACTTCAAAAGATAGCATGGATAAAACTGAAAAAAATCTAAATATAGATAAAGGTGTACAAGCGTTTAGTAAGCAATTGGATGAATTGTCTAAAAATGTTGAGCGTATGACTAATACTATTTCTAAAAATACCAAAGACGCATCAAGTAATATTGGAAATAACTTTGCATCAGGTATAAGGAAAGCAAGACCAAAAGTTTCTAAAGAGGTTGACGCTCTGGTCAATGAAATTAATGCAAAAATGGGTCAAGCAAAAGCAGCACAAGAGAAGGTTGCGTATTTAAAATCACAAAGACAAGATGCATCTGCAAAAGGTGATACGGGAAAAACAATTAAATACGATGAACAAATCGCAAGAGCGCAAGCAAATATGACTAAATTTCATGATCAAGCAAAGGGATTAGCCAAAGGGATAAAATCTGAATTTGACTCGGTGCCAAGTTCTTTAGATAACATTGTGAAAAAAATGGCATTGAACGAAATTCAAATAGAAGCTATGAGAAAGAAAATAAAAGGATTAAAAAGTACGTATGAAGACCAAAGGATTCCGAAAGGTACTTTTCAAAATGGTTTTAAAGAGTTTAAAGATACTCCTGCATCAGACAAAACGGCAGAAGCTATTCAAAAGCAATCAGTCAAAATGAATAAATTAATTAATGACAATGATAGATTGCAAAAAGAATATGCTAAAACAGAAGATAGAGCTAATTCATTGAGAAAAGCTTTAGCACGAATTAATACGGCGTTGGGATCTTCGTCAATTCGTACAGGAGATGCTGTAGATGGAGCTACTAAAACAGGAGCCGGAATGAAACAATCAGAGCGTGCAGTTTCAAGATATGGTGGAGTATTTAATCGTATGCAAAATGCTCTTTCTCATGGATCAAGAGGATTAGGCAATGGTTTTAAAGATAGTCTAGGTTTTGTAAGTAAATTCGGTAGCATATTTTCTTTAACTAGTAATAAAGTTAATCGAGGAACACAAGGAATGTCTCGGCGAACTGGACAGCTAGGTCAGTCGATGCGTGGATTGTTACCATCATTAATTGTTTATCAATTAATTGGAAGAGCAATATCTGGATTAGCTAAAAATTTGTTTGCAGCTTTTAGGACCAATGAACAATTTTCTAATTCTTTAAATCAAATCAAAGTTAATCTTATGACTGCTTTTTATCCCATTTACACAGCGATTTTACCAGCAGTTAATACGTTAATGAATGCACTTGCAACGTTAACAGGCCAATTTGCAGCTTTTATAGCATCTATTTTTGGAACTACTTATCAAGCAGCAAAGACAGGAGCTAGTGGACTTTATGATGATATTCAAGCATTGGAAGATACTGGAGATGCTGCAGAAAAAACTAAGGAAAAAGTGAAAAAATTAGAACGAGTATTGATGGGGTTTGACGAAATCAATAAATTGAGTCTAAATAATGACAAAGAGGATGATAGTTCCTTAGATAAACCTAACAAACCGTCTACTGATTTTGGTGCAGCAACAGGGGATTACCAGCCGCCAGCGTGGATGAAAAACTTTAAAAATCTGCTTAAAGATTTTTTCAAACCATTTCAAGATGCTTGGAATAATCAAGGTAAAAAAGTAATAGATGCTTGGAACTATGCTTTAAAAGAAGTAATAGGATTGGCAAAAGCTATAGGCAAGTCATTTATGGAAGTATGGACTAACGGGACAGGTCAGCGATTTATTGAAAATCTTCTAATATTATTAGCAGATGTATTAAATATTATTGGTGACATAGCAGGTGCATTTAGAAGAGCATGGGAAGACGATGGTAGAGGAACGGCCCTTATACAATCTATATTTGATATGTGGAACTCTATCTTAGAACTTTTGCATAGTGTTGCGACCGCTTTTAGAGATGCGTGGAATGACGGTACTGGCGAATCAATTGCTGCTAATATATTAGAAATCTATACGAATATTTTCAAGACAATAGGTAATATTGCTGATCAATTAAAGAAAGCATGGGAATCTAATAATACTGGAAGAGAAATCTTTTCAATAATTCTTGGAATTATTGATGATATTCTAAGTCACATAAATGGTATAACTAAAGCGACTGCTGACTGGGCTAAAACTCTTGATTTTACGCCGTTATTAAGTAGTGTTAAAAATTTACTGAAAAGCATTCGTCCATTAGCTGATAAGGTCGGAGAAGGGTTAGAATGGTTCTATAAAAACGTCTTATTACCTTTAGCAAGCTATACTATTCAAGATTTAATACCAGCATTTTTAGATACGTTAAAAGGAGTTATTGATTTACTTAGTGGCGTCATTGACGCATTTAAGCCAGCTTTTGATTATTTTTGGAACAATGTATTAAAACCCCTAGCCGAATGGACAGGGGGTATAGTAGTTGATGTATTGAAATCACTTGGTGACGTGTTGTCTACAATTGGTCAATGGCTTTCAGAACACGCAGAAGGTTTTTCAAATTTCGTTATAGCTTTTGGTACATTTGTAGGAGCGATTAAAGTAATAGGAGCTGCTGTGAAAGTTGTTGAAGTTCTATCTGGAATCTTCACTTTTCTTTCGAGTATTGGTGGCCTTAGTGGAGTGCTTTCTGCAGTAGGAACAGCGATTGGTACAGTAGTTGGTATTCTAGGAGGCCCTATAACGGTAGCAATAGGAGCGGCTATTGCAGCAGGAGTGTTACTTTGGAAAAACTGGGATACAGTAAAAGAAAAAGCAGGACAATTAGGTAAATGGATTAATGAAAAGTGGAATGGAATTAAAAGTTCTACATCTGAAGCTTGGGATAGTGTAAAAAAATGGAGCTCTGAAAAATGGGAAGATACAAAAAAATCAGTTAGTGATAAAGTATCTACAATTAAAACTAATGTTTCAGATAAATGGAGTGAAATAAAAAGAGGAACATCTGATACTTGGGAAAATGTAAAAAGTACAGTATCTGATAAAGCAAATACAGCAAAAAATAATGCTGTTAGTGCATGGTCGAATATGAAAGAAAAAATGGGAAGTTATTCGAGCACAATCAAATCAAATGCAAAAAATGCATTTGATAGTGTAGCTTCTTGGGCATCTGGAATGGGTGAAAAAATAGGCTCAGGATTAAGCAGAGGTGTAAATGCTGTGAAAAGAGGAGCAGCAGCGATTGGTAATGGAATTGTTAGTGTTATTGGGGGCGCTGTAAACGGAGTCATCAATGGTATTAACTGGGTACTAGGAGCAGTAGGATCAAGTAATCGTTTAACTGCTTGGGAAGTTCCAAGGTATGCAAAAGGTACCAATGGACATCCAGGAGGGTATGCAATGGTTAATGATGCTGCTGGCAGCCGTTATCAAGAAATGTTTATGCTGCCTGACGGAAGAGCTGGTTTATTCCCTAAACAAAGAAATTTGTTAGTTAACTTACCTAAAGGTTCTCAGGTTATACCAGGAAATCAAATACCAAATTATGCTAAAGGAACTAGTGGGTGGCTGGATAATCTTCAAGATTTAGCTTCGAATATTTGGGACTATGCAACCAATCCTAAAAAAGTATTAGATGCTGCTATATCAAAATTTACTGATTTATCTGGAGTATTTGAACCCGCGCTGTCAATTGCTAAAGGTGGAATATCAAAGATGACTGAAGGCGCAGTCGGTTTTGTTAAAAAATTCTTTGATGAGGGTAGCGAATCCCCAAAAGGTACTGGAGTTGAAAGATGGAGGCCTGTTATTAAAAAGGCTTTAAGTATGAATGGATTACCTTCTAATGAAACATATACTGGTGCTTGGTTAAGGCAAGTGCAATCTGAATCTGGAGGAAATGAAAAAGCAGTACAAGGTGGGTATGTTGATGTAAACACTATTTCAGGAGACCTTGCAAAAGGGCTACTACAAACAATATCTGCTACATTCAATGCATATAAATTCCCAGGTCATGGAAATATTTTTAATGGATTTGACAATTCATTGGCAGCAATAAACTATGCAAAAAACAGATACGGCGTTACAGGAATGCTTCAAGTTATTGGTCATGGACATGGCTATGCTAAAGGAACACCTTGGGTACCTGAGGATCAATTAGCAATGATTCATAAAGGAGAAATGGTTGTTCCAGCTGGCGCAAATCCTTTTAATCCAGATAATCAATTTAAAGACTTTAAAAATCTGCGTATGCCTGACCAATTATATTCGTCACAAAGTACAATAAATAATGCTGATTTTAACAATTCCTCTCCAAATAATGTAAATAGTTATGGTATTTCTAAACTAGAGAATTCTTTGGTTAATGCAATTATGTCCCTAGTGGGTTCTCTTGGTGCATCAGCTTCACAAAATCGGGATGGTGATATAATTATAAACATAGGCGGAGAAGAATTTGCTCGAATTGCTATATCTAAAATTAATGAGTATAATCGGAAAATTGGTTATAATGCACTTGAAATATAGAGGTGAAACTATGTCTGGAATGTTAAAAATAAACGGACAGACTGTTCGATATCCTAAAGAATATTCAGTAGGGATACAAGCAATTGATGCTGATTCTAGCGGCAGAAATGCTAACGGAGAAATGGTACGAGATGTAATTGCAGAGAAAATTAAATTAACAATGAAGTGGGGGCCTCTGAGTGATTCAGAGGTCTCTTCCATTTTGCAAGCTGTAAAAAGTAATTTCTTTCAAGTTGAATACCCAGACCCCTTGATTGGAAGGCAAAGAGTTAAAACATTTTATGTAGGTGATAGAACAGCTCCTTCTTATTCATGGAATGGTAAATTTGAAGAATTGAAGTGGGAAGGATTAGAAATGAACTTTATTGAACAGTAGGCAGAAAGGAGTATACATGTTAAAAGTTTCAGAAAGATTTTTAGAAAAAATAAAAAGCATGGATAGAAATATCGTCACTCGTATAACTGCAAAAAATAAAGTATACACTGGTAATGATGTTAATTATTTAAAACTTGACTATGGTGCAATGGTCGGAGACAGCCTACAAATTGGCTCTACGTATTCTAACTCTTTAGAAATAGAATTTTGTTCAGTAATTACAGATTTTGAAGAGATGGACGAAATCGTAATTGAATTAGGTGTTGTAATTCATGATGCAGAAAGTGATATCAGTTCAGTTAAACCGGCAAAAGTAGGCTCAGCTAAGATAGGTTCAGCTAAATTAGTTGGATATAAGCCAACTGAATATGAATATGTTAATATGGGAACTTTCTATATTACAGAATCAGATCCTGATAGAAATGAGAAAAAGACTACAATTAAAGCTTTAGACAGTTTCGTTTATATGGAAGGAATGTACAAGTCAGAATTACCTGAAATGGAAACAATAAGAAATATTGCAATTGATATTGCTAATAAAGCTGGTATTAAAGTTGATTTATCGTCATTTAATGGATTAAGCACGGTTAGAATAAAAACTCCTAAAAACTGTACTTATAGACAAGCAATTGGAATGATAGCACAATTTGAATGCGGATACGCTCATTTTAATAGAGATGGACTTTTAACTATAAGAAATCTGACAGATCCACGCTTTCAAATAACGCCAAGTGAATACTTTATGAAAGGCCTAAAAAAGAACGAATTAATGTACAAGCTTGGCGGTATTTCTTGTGAAGTAAGATCTGATGAAGAAGGTAGTAGTGAAACTATATTACTTAAAGCTGGTTCCGATAAAGGAGCTCAGATAAAGTTATCTAATAATTCTATGACACAAACATTATTAGATGATATGTATGTGAAATTAAGGAATTTAAACTTTTACCCATACAATTTATCTTGGCGAGGTAATCCAGCATTGGAAGTTGGAGATTGGATTACTTTTACAGATAGAGAAGGTAACAAATTCAAAAGTCCTAATCTAAGCTATTCTTTAGAATATAGAGGTGGCTTAAAAGGAACGAGTTCAGCCGACACTAAAGCTATTTCATCACAAACAACTCAATTCAAAGGACCTATTCAACAACAACTAGATGATTTATATTCTAGAGTTGATGCTGCTGGTAAAAATAATGTATATGATGGGACAGACGAACCTAAAAATCCGAAAGAAGGGGACCTGTGGTTTAAACCTAATGGTCCAGATACTGAAATTTGGATATATAGAGATGGAAAATGGGTAATGCAAACCTCAACTGCTTTAGATGAAGATATTAAGGAGAAAATTGAAAATTCTACCCCTTCCGACGAAATCGTGAAAACAATTAATTTAAGTCAAGAAATGGATGGAAAAGAATGGCTTAAAATTACAGGTGCAAAAATTTGGCTAACAGATCAAACAAAAATTGATGATGCGATTATTACTCACGGGATGATAGGTTCTGTAGATGCTGGAACAATAAAAGTAGGAACTTTAGATGCTGGTAAAATAAGAGTAGTTAATCTTGATGCTAGTGCAATTAGTACGGGTACTTTGACTGCAATTAATATTGAAGGAGTAAGAATAAAGAGCGCTACAATAACGTCAATAGGACAAGATTTCACGATGATAGAAGATAATGGGTCCATTACTTGGAAAAGAAATAGTGATCAAAAAGAAATTTTCAAATTCTATACTACTCTCATAAATCAAAAAGAAGGAAATGTTAGGTTAGAAGTTTCAGATGAAGGATCTTTTACGATATTTAATAAAAAGCTTAATAAAGCATTTTTGTCATTTTTTGGCGCCACTAATAACATGTCAGGAACAGCTAATTTAGATAATTTTTATGTTGTTGGTAGTGGTCATAGTTTGAATTTTGCACCTGGGAGCTTTGGTTATTCTTCTACAGCCAGTAAGAGTCCTAATTTAAATGTGAGTAGTAGTGGTTTTAGTATAGGGAATAATGATACTAAAGTATTAGGATCATCTGGAGGAAGGATTAGTATATCCGCTACTTCTACAAGTGTCACAGGAAACCTTAGTGTTACTGGCTCTAAAAATTCTCTTGTTGATACAGAAAACTATGGACAGCGTTTATTAAATGCTTATGAAACTCCAGAATATTATTTTGCAGATTATGGAAAATCAGTAACTGGATCAGACGGCCAAGTAAAAATTGAAATCGAATCTATTTTCTTAGAAACAATTTTTACTAAAAATGAAAACTACCATGTTATGTTAAGTCCTTACGGAGAAGGTTCAATTTGGGTAGAAGAAATAAAGAGTACCTATTTTATTGTAAAAAGTGACAAGCCAGAAATACCTTTTTCTTGGAATATTATTGCATATAGAAAAAATTATGAAGATGTTAGACTGAACCAACCTCAATAGTGGAAAAGGAGAATATATGATGCCTATACAAGAAATGGAAATTTCGTCAGAACAAGTAATTGATCAATTATTAAAAAAAATAACAGAGTTAGAATATGAAAATGCAGCTTTAAAAGCAGTTCTATCTAATAAAGACAGTAATGATTAAGGAGTGTTTTTATGTCTTATGAAAAACAGCATTGGCAAACATATGATGAATTAAAGACAGAAGAAGAGAATAAAGCGTTAGGTGCAGTTGTAACATCTGAACGCATGAATCATGTAGAAGATGGAATCGCAATCTCACACGAAAACATTGATAGTCATACTAAGCAGTTTGATAATCCTCATAAGGTAACTTCTGAACAGGTAGGAGCTTATACTAAAGAAGAATCTAATAAAAAATTCGCAGCATTGGGCAGTTCGTATACAAAAAAAGAATCAGAGGATTTATTTATTGAACAAGCTGAAGCAGAAAATGGTCTATTTGTAAGGAAAAATTCTAAAATATTAGATTTAAATGATGCTGTGGAGCCAGGTATTTATTCGATTCCAGCTACAGGGGTAGAAAATAAGCCATTACCAAACTCTGGAAGCTTGATTGTTAATAAAGATTCAGGTGGAGTCAGACAATTATTTCAAACAGAGAGAACAATTGTTATTCGCCAATTTGGTGGAATCCCTTCAACATGGACAGACTGGAAAGAAGTTGCATTTGCACCGAATGTTGTGAATTTAACTGAACCCCAGCGTATAGGTGGGATTAAAGAGTTTTCTGAAATTCCTTTAGTAAATGGAAAAGAAGTTGCTTTAAAAGATGAAATGTTTATTTACAAAAATGCAGGACTTGATGAAGTAGAAGCTGCATACAGAAGTGCTTTTGGAGCAGAAACCAATATTCTTTTAGTTCGTAAGGGAAATAAGGTCGATGCTTATTTGCGAGTTAATGTGGTGGATGTAGAAAAATTAAAGCCAAACATGGTCCAAATTTTTAAAATTCCTAAAGGATTTATGATTGATCAAGAAATGAGAGCAGGATATTGGAATACCGCATTAACAACTGTGCAATATACCTATCCTCAAGGTAATTATGGAGCATTATATGAGGAAGGCGTGAAGGGAATTAGGTTTGGTAGTGACAGAAAAGGGAATCATTATGTTTGTGGTAGTTGGTACACTGCAGATGCTTTCCCGGAAACATAAAATAATGATGGAATAAACTAAAGATAAACCGTTTAGCGAAAGCTAAGCGGTTTTATTGTAAGTAGAAAGTAGGTGCAGGATGAACTTAACACTAGAACAATGGTTAGCGGTGATTACATTTTTAAGCGGAATTATCTTCGCATTAATGAAATTCTATCATGTCTTCTCTCAATTAGAAGATAGCATGAAAGAACTAAAACAGGCTGTTGACCGATTAAATAACCATGAAGTGCGCATTAGTCGATTGGAAGAACAAAATAAAACCCTCTTTCGAGGAATTGGAGGAAATAAAAATGATTGATTGGAAATCAAGAATAAAAAATAAACAATTCTGGTTGTCTCTTATTCCTGCAGTTTTGCTACTTCTTCAAGTAGTTGCAGTTCCTTTTGGGTATAAATTTCAAATTGATGTGATTAATCAGCAACTGCTAGATGTTGTCAATGCAGTGTTTGTTGTATTAACTATTTTAGGAATTGTGACAGACCATACAACGCCTGGTTTATCAGATAAAAAGGAGACAAATAAATGAAAAAGAAAATTTTAGTTGGAGCGCTTGTCGCTCTATTTTTTATGCCTTTAAATGTATTTGCCGCAAAAGGAGACCAAGGCGTTGACTGGGCGATTTATCAAGGTGAACAAGGTCGTTTTGGCTATGCGCATGATAAATTCGCTATTGCCCAGATTGGTGGCTACAATGCTAGCGGTATTTATGAACAATACACATATAAAACGCAAGTAGCAAGTGCTATTGCACAAGGTAAACGTGCGCATACCTATATTTGGTATGACACTTGGGGAAACATGGACATTGCGAAAACAACAATGGATTACTTTTTGCCACGTATTCAAACGCCTAAAAATTCCATCGTTGCATTAGATTTTGAACATGGAGCGTTGGCTAGTGTTCCAGATGGATATGGAGGATATGTAAGTTCAGATGCCGAAAAAGCAGCAAATACAGAGACAATTTTGTACGGTATGCGCAGAATCAAACAGGCTGGCTATACTCCAATGTATTACAGCTATAAGCCATTTACACTAAATCATGTAAACTATCAACAAATTATCAAAGAGTTTCCTAACTCTTTATGGATTGCTGCATATCCTATCGATGATGTGTCACCATATCCATTGTATGCTTATTTCCCAAGCATGGATGGTATTGGCATTTGGCAATTCACATCCGCTTATATTGCAGGTGGTTTAGATGGTAACGTAGACTTAACAGGTATTACTGATAATGGCTACACAGATACAGATAAGCCAGAGACGGACACTCCAGCAACAGAAGAAGGTAAAGAAGTTGAAAAAACACCTACTTCTGCAGTAAAAGTTGGCGATACCGTCAAAGTAAAATTTAATGTCGATGCTTGGGCAACTGGTGAAGCTATTCCGCAATGGGTAAAAGGCAATAGTTACAAAGTGCAAGAAGTAACCGGAAGCAGAGTATTGCTAGAAGGCATTTTGTCATGGATTAGCAAAGGTGATATTGAATTATTGCCAGATGCGGCAACTGTTCCTGATAAACAGCCAGAAGCAACACACGTAGTTCAACATGGCGAAACATTATCAAGTATTGCTTACCAACATGGCACAGACTATCAGACGTTAGCGGCATTAAATGGATTGGCCAATCCAAATCTAATCTATCCTGGTCAAGTTTTGAAGGTAAATGGATCGGCAACAAGTAATGTTTACACAGTCCAATATGGGGATAATTTATCTAGCATTGCAGCTAAGCTTGGTATGACTTATCAAACCTTAGCTTCCTTAAACGGATTAGCAAATCCTAACTTGATTTTTCCAGGGCAAACCTTAAACTATTGAAAAAAATTCTTGCCTGAAAGTAAAAATAATTGTATATTAGACATACAATAAAGGAGTCATTCACTTAAACCGTCCTTGCCAAGGGGCGGTTTTTGTTTTACAGGAAAAATTCTATATAGTATACTTTCTTTAGTGATGACATTCACTATAGAATCTCAATTAATGGCAAAATCACTCACCATCACACGACAGATTGTGGGTGATTTTGTTTTCAGGACCATTAGCTCAGTTGGTTAGAGCAAACGGCTCATAACCGTTCGGTCGATGGTTCGAATCCGTCATGGTCCATAAGAACATGATTGATAATTTTTCAATCACTAACAAGAAATAATTGCTTTAATACATTATTCTAATACAGGTATGCTTTTATAGCCTACATAATTAGATGCCACATTATAAAAAGCTCTTTCAGTATTATCAAAGTTGAGTAAGTTTAATTTTTTAGTTAAAATTTTATCTCGAAATTCATCTACGGGGACTTTTTCTAATGCACTTAGCTCTTCTTTGGTTGATTTAACAAGCATGTAGTTATCTGTTTCTCCGTTATCATTATCAATTTGAAGAAAAATTTGATAATTATTAGGACTATAGGGGACATAGAGCATTAAGTCGTGAAATAATTTATTACCGTCTTTACCTTCATTCATGTTAGCGGTAAAAAAGTTATCGGCGATACGAGCTAGAGTTGAGAAAGTTTTATTTATTAAATCTGGTTGGGTAGCTAATTCATCTAATGCATTCGGTATCTCTAAAGAAGCAGTGTCATTAATGAGTTTAGTTGAAAAATAAGCCTTACTATCATTGTTAGTCAACTTTTCGTAATTTATATAGGTAATTACTATAGGATCAGAATTTTGTTTTTGAGATTTATTTTTTAGTCCAATATAATAGCCTTCAAGGTTTGACAAATTTGTTGAAAAAATTTTTTTTGAAGAAGGTTTAGTTTCTTCTTTATGTTCTTCAACAAGCACTCGTTTTTTTGAGTTTTGATTAAGTGCAAAACATCCTACTGTAATGATAACAAGCGATAGTATAATTAATTTTATAGGTAGTTTTTTAGTTCTAAAATTATCATGGCCTAAGTGCACTATAATTCCCCATTTCATAAAAATTTTATTGATTCAAGTATATGTCATTTTATTATATCATAAACTTTTTCAGTGATTCGAATTAGTTAATTGGAATTCAGTATAAAATAACGTGGATTTTCAATTTTTCGTGGGCAGAAACGTGGGCATAAAGTTGTAAAAGTTACTCAAAGTTGTTTAAACACAAGACATATAATTGTTTATCTTAAGCGAATTTAAGTTAATTCTTATTGTTATTTAGTAACTCGTAACGCGTAGGTCACAGGTTCGATCCCTGTATGGTCCATAGTAAAACACCTAGCTCTCTTTCTTATGAGAGATAGGTGTTTTTTTGTTATGTTAATATTTTTTGTTGAAAAAAGGAACAAACGTTCGTATAATGTATCTGATAGGAGAGTGTATCAGATGGTGAGACGAACTAAAAAGGAGTTTAAACCTTACAATGATTATGTTGACAGGCCATTCGAATTAAAGTGGCCCACAGCTTTTCCATTGGGTGAATTAACAGAAGCAATTAAAAACACAGACGAATACCACGCTCGAAATATTGAGAGACTACCACAGCAATCGCAGCGACAAATAGAATATTTTTTAGATCGTTCAATTAAACAAAATAAGGTACTAGAAATCCAATTGAACTCATTAGATGAATATGATCGCGTAAAACCACATATTTTTGGCGTGTTTCGTGGAATGGCAGAATTCGATGTTGTTCTTATTGGTGAACAAGAAATCGATTTTTATGATATTAGAAACATTCAGATTCATAATTTTACTAAGTGGAGTGAGGAACATACACCTGAAAAAAATCCATTTGAAGAAGAAACGGAACATTGCGAAACGATAGATGAATTCGTAGACGAATATTTCGATGATGAATGGATAGAATAATAAAACCCCGACTTTACCTCTAGTTGGGGTTTTATTTTATGAACTAATCAATTTTCTAACTGCTTACTAGTAAATTGAAGAAACTAAATTTATTTAAGAATTCCAAAACGTAAGATTATATCTATTAAAAGTATGCTAACAATAATCCACAAAGTTATACGTTTGTGAATAGGTTTACAATCATGAAAAATACTTCTTATTTGTTGTCTTCGTTTGCTTAAACGTTTTTTTATTTTTGCCATAACATATCTCCCAAATATCTATTACAAATCTAACAATTTCTGTTTCTTTTTATCAAATTCCTCTTGAGAAAGAATCCCCATATCTAAAAGTTCTTTTAATTTTTTTAAATTATCAAATTGGTCTATTGCATTATCACTTGATGGTTGTGTTTCTATGTTATCCAATATATAGTTTAAACCACCTAAAATTTCCTTTGCGGTGTTTGCCATTTGCTTATACATGAATTTTGACTTGTCAATTTTAAAAGTTATTAGCTTTATGAACTTAGTAGGTTTAGGACTATTTTTAACGTGGATCATTATATCTAATTGGGAGCAATAATTTTTATCTTCTTTTTTTATTTTTGATGCACCGGTAATCGCAGCACCTGAAGTTCCAAATAGTATTCCGCCTAATGCTGCTCTTCCTAAGCTTATGCCTCCATGAGTAACTTGATTTCCATCTTCGATTAGTTCAAAGCTGATTAAATCAGTATAATTAAAAATTTCACTTTTATATTTAAATAGTTTTCTTGTTTCATCTATTTTTATAGGACCGTAAGAGCTAGTTTCTGTAAATTCAATATCATCTTTTTTTTTATGATTGAATAAGCCCATAATTATCCACCCTTTCTATATTCAGTTTTTACTGTTTAGATGTTGCCTTAAATAACCAGTTTGTTAGTATTAGAAATACTTTCAATTTATTTTATCATTAATTTCCTACTATAGAAAGAAATTATGTATAGGCAAGCCTGCCCGACATTCGTTTTTAGTTGTGGAAAAGTTGTGATGTTTTATTTTGCTGCTAAAAAAACTTTTTTTCAAGGACTTCAAAGCTTCGCTATTTATCGTTTAGCAAAATGCAGAACTAATGAAGTAAGTTTCTCAGCAGAATCAAGTTATTCAACAAACACAAAGAATGACTGGCGAATTGATGAAACAAGTCGCTGAACTTACGAAAAGAGCGGAATAAGATTAATACGACTGAGTGAAACAACATGTGTTTGGAGTTTTTCGTGGGATGGCAGAATTCGATGTTGTTTTGATTGGTGAACAAGAAATCGATTTTTATAATATTAGAAACATTCAGATTCATAATTTCACCAAGTAGAGTGAGGAACACGTAACGGAAGAAAAACCAGAACATGACGAAGCAATAGATGAATATTTTGATGATGTGTGGCTAGAATAGTATTATTCTTTTTGGTGCCAAAAAATGTGCCAAAAATTTTAGAATTCTGTTTTTCTTTACAAAACAGAATTGCTATATTATAGTGATTTCGAACACAGAAGAACACAGTAAAATACTAAATAACCTAGTCGGGAACGTAAAAAGGCAAGTAAATTTAGGGGGGGAAGACAGATGGCGATTACTATAAATATTTATTATAGTGGGACAAATGGACGTGCAAGAGAATTTGCCAAAGAAATGATTGCCAGCGGAATTGTAGAGGCGATTCGTGCAGAAAAAGGGAATAGTCGCTATGAATACTTTTTTCCAATGGACGATGAAGAAACAGTTCTGCTGATTGATAGTTGGACAGATCAGGAAGCATTAGACAAACACCACGCTTCTCCAATGATGACCCGTATTACGGAACTTAGAGAAAAATATGATTTGCATATGAAAGTAGAAAGATATGTATCAGATGTAACAGACCCCTTGACAAAAGATGCTGCGTTTATAAGAAAATAACCAGAGTGCAATCATTGATCTTAAAATTTAGTGCTAGGAACATCAATCGTTTCGACTGATGTTCCTAGCACTTTTTATCTTGTAAGGATGAATCATTTGTTACACACGTTAAATTAAAGAAGGACCATTTGTTCTTCAGTCACAGCCGGTTCGGTTAAAATTTTGGCTTGGGCAGCTGCGAGTTTCGCAATAGGTACCCGATAAGGTGAGCAAGAGATGTAGTTTAGGCCAAGTGTTTGGAAAAATGTGATGGATTGCGGATCACCACCGACTTCTCCACATACGCCAATACTCATGTTTGGTTTAGTGCGACGCGCTTTCTCTACAGCTAATTGAATCAGTTGACTAACACCTGTTTGATCTAGTGATTGAAACGGATCTTGGGTAATGATTTTCTTTTCCCGATACGTATTAATGAATTTACCGATATCATCACGAGAAAAACCATAGGTCATTTGTGTTAAATCATTTGTTCCAAAGCTGAAAAAGTCTGCTTCTTCTGCTAACTGATCCGCAATCAGACAAGCTCTAGGTAGTTCAATCATTGTCCCGATTTCGTAAGGGAAAGGAGTCATTTTATGTTCTTCAAAGAGACCGTCAATCGTTTCTTTTAAAATGCGTTTGAGATAGAGAAGTTCTTCTTTTTCGGCGATTAGAGGAATCATCACTTCTGGATAAACAGTAATTCCTTCTTTGACTAATCGAATGGCACTAGTAAATAAGGCTGTAACTTGCATTTTGTATATTTGTGGTTGGGTCACACCTAAGCGACAACCACGATGGCCCAACATTGGATTGGTTTCTTGTAACCGTTCAATTTGTTTGGCGATGGTCACCGGGAACCGTTGTAGTTGCTTCGCCAATAATTGAATATCATTCTTTTCATGAGGTAAAAACTCATGCATCGGCGGATCTAACAAGCGGACCACCATGGGTTTGTCTTGAACTACTTTCAGCATTTGATAAAAGTCTTCCTGTTGAAAATGAAGAAGTTGCTCCAACGCATAGGTTGCTTCCTTTTCAGACTCTGCTAAAATCAGGCGACGCATTTCCAAGACACGCTCTTCACCGAAAAACATATGCTCTGTTCGCGCTAAACCAATCCCCGCTGCGCCAAAACGGATAGCAGTCTCTAAATCTTGTGTAGTTTCTGCATTGGCACGAACAGTTAAATCAGCATATGCATCTGCCCAAGACAAGAGCTCTTGAAGGTCATCGTTATTATCAGCAGAAATTGTAGGAATTTCGCCAAGATAAATTTCCCCCGTTGAGCCATCGACGGAAATGATTGTTCCTTCTAAGATGACCTGTGGCCCGCAGTGTAGTTGTTTGGCTTCTTCATTGACGGTTAAACTTTCACAACCAGTCACACAGCAAGTTCCCATTCCTCGTGCGACCACAGCGGCATGAGAAGTCATTCCGCCACGACTGGTCACAATTGCTTCGCTTACAACCATGCCTTCAATATCTTCTGGTGAAGTTTCTTGACGAACAAGAATGACTTTCTTTCCTAGATTGGTCAGTTCTTTGGCTTTTTCTGCTGTAAAAACAATTTGGCCACTTGCTGCACCAGGACTAGCAGGAAGTCCCATAGCTAAGCGTTCCATGTGTTGTCGTTTCTCTTGATCAAACACGGGATGAATTAATTGATCAATCGTATCAGGTGTCACACGCAACAGTGCTTCTTGTTTAGTAATGCGATTTTCTTTGGCTAAGTCTAAAGCAATTTTAACCGTAGCTGCGGCGGTTCGTTTCCCGTTTCTTGTTTGTAAAATATATAATTTTTCATTTTCAATGGTAAATTCAATATCTTGCATGTCACGATAATGATATTCTAACAGTTCTGCGTAATGGCGAAAATCTTGATAAACTTTTGGCATAGTCAAACGTAAACGACGAATGGGTTCTGGCGTCCGAATACCAGCCACTACATCTTCTCCTTGCGCGTTCAAAAGAAACTCTCCAAACAATTGATTTTCCCCTGTGACCGGATTTCTAGTGAAAACAACGCCAGTGCCACTGTCTAGTCCACGATTGCCGAAAACCATTTCTTGAATGTTGACAGCTGTACCTAAATCATGTGCAATATGATGTAAGTTTCGATAAACCACCGCACGTTGATTATTCCATGAATCAAAAACAGCTTTGATTGCTTCAAAAAGTTGTGCGACAGGGTCTTGCGGGAAGACCACCTGATGTTGTTCAAAAACTTCTTGGTAGCGGACAATCAAGGCGAAATGATCTGCTTCTTGAAAAGCGGTAATTTTTTTGTTTAGCTCTTGTTCCAAGCGCTCTTTTTGTTGGTCAAATAATTCTTTGGGAATGTGATAGACGACGTCTCCAAACATTTGAATAAGTCGACGATAACAGTCAAAAGCAAAACCAGGAGAGGTTAAGGTCGCAAATTTTTTCACACGTTGATCATTTAAACCCAAATTTAAAATAGTATCCATCATACCAGGCATCGAGAAGGCAGCACCACTGCGAACAGAAACTAAGAGAATCTCATTGTCCGCGGTAAAAGATTTGCCTGTTTCAGTTTCTAAGTTTTTAACCGCTTTCAAAATTTCTGATTGTAAGTGTTCTTCAAAGAAAGTAGCATCTGCCAAATAGTCCATACAGCAACGGGTTGTAATCGTGAATCCTTGCGGAATCGGCAAACCTAAGCGTGTCATTTCTGCCAAGTTCGCCCCTTTACCACCAAGAGTCTCTTCACCTTCATTGTGTGTTTCGTTAAAAGAATAAATAAACTTTTTCATGCGTGACCTCCGTTTAATATGTGTCTTATATGTTCAATAAACATCATAATAGACGGAAATAAGTTTGTCAATAGAAAAAGTTTCTTGTCAATATGTTGAAAAAACAATAAATATGTGTATAATTGTAAGCGAATGCACAATTTGTTTAAGAGGAATTGAGGAGGAAATGATGAAATTAAGTAAACGACAAGAGCAAATTATCGCTGTTGTAAAAGAGCATCAGCCAGTTAGTGGTGAACGCATTTCGGACATACTAGCCGTTTCACGTGCGACATTGCGTTCTGATTTGTCTTTTTTAACACTTTCAGGAATTTTAAAAGCAAGTCCGAAAGTTGGTTATACTTACGAAAGTGATAATATGGAGGCTTTTTTCTTTTTTGATGTTTTTCAAACAAAAGTTCAGGAGATTATGAGTCCACCATTGATGGTTGCCCAAGACACCTCAATTCGAGATGCGATTACCAACTTGTTTATGTATGATGTCGGTTCTCTTTATGTCATGGATGAAGCAAAAGAATTATTAGGGGTTTTGTCACGAAAAGATTTATTACGAGCCTCTTTAAATACAAATATTGATGGCACACCTGTTGCTGTTTGTATGACAAGAGTGCCACATGTGAAAACCTGCACACCAGAATTTACTATTCTTGAAGCTGCTGACACTTTGCAAAAATACGAAGTGGATTCTTTGCCAGTCGTTGAAAAAGAAAATCCCAAAAAAGTTATTGGAAAAATTACGAAAACGAAAATTTTAACCTATATTACGCAACAAGCGAAAGAAGCCGCACAAAACAGATAAGGGAGCTTAATTATGAAAAAAGAAATCATTGTTTATACTATTTCCGATTCACTTGGAGAAACATCACAAAAATTGTTAGCTGCAGCAAGCGCACAATATCCAGATATTTCTTTTCTTAATCGATACAATTTTTCTTTTGTCACAACAGAAGAAGAATTATTAGAGATTTTAAAAGATGCCTTAAAAGATAAAGCCTTAGTTGTCAGTACATTAGTCAGTAAACAACTAATCACAGCGGCGAAAGAATTTAGTGAACGAACAGGGTTGTTATATTTAGATTTAATGGCGCCATTTTTTGAATTAATTCAAGCGAAAGCCGGAGTAGATCCTATTGAAGAGCCTGGACGACGCCACCAACTAGATCGTGCCTATTTTGATAAAATCTCAGCGATTGAATTTGCTGTAAAATATGATGATGGCAAAAATCCTCAAGGGTTTCTTGATTCTGATATATTGTTGTTAGGCGTTTCGCGGACCTCAAAAACGCCAGTCAGTATGTATTTAGCGAATCAAGGCTACCGCGTTTCTAACTTACCATTAATTCCAGAAGTTCCATTGCCGCCAATTTTGGAAGAAATGGATCCACAAAAAATGATTGGTTTAGTTTGTTCACCAGAAACATTAGGACAGATTCGTAGCAGTCGGTTGGCTTCCTTAGGTTTAGGTAATGAGACCAGTTATACCAATGTTGAACGGATTGAACAAGAATTAGCTTATGCTGAAGAAATTTTTGCGAAGTATGGCATCCCAGTGATTGATGTAACCGCAAAATCTGTCGAAGAAACAGCCTTTTTAATTAAAGAAAAACTAGATGAAAGAAATTAAAAAGCTTGGCAACCTCACTAAATTTCAGTGAAGTTGCCAAGCTTTTTATACTTAATTGGGCTTCTTTTTGTTAGTCAATATT
>Ga0153980_1000105_pt1 | contig 49342 bp, 58 predicted proteins | sample TSGA064MetaG_FD_104722 | JGI IMG/M metagenome (GOLD analysis project Ga0153980, IMG submission 104722) | Attine ant fungus gardens microbial communities from Georgia, USA - TSGA064 MetaG | ecosystem: Host-associated > Fungi > Mycelium > Unclassified | place: USA: Georgia, Magnolia Springs State... | reverse complement strand
CCTGTTGCTGGCCGCTCTGAATCACTACTCGACGTTATCACTCGCCGCGCGCGGAAATCGTTTCGCCGCTTTATCGACATGCTCAACCAGCCGGGGAGGCCGTAATGAAAACAAAATTCTTCAGACGCGCTCAGGAGCTTTCACGCGAAGCCCAGCTCTACGGCGACCGTGTTAAGTGGGCTATGGCGATGAAGCTACTCAGGAGGGCTTTGGGGTGAGCAGATTTTCAATGTACGACCGCGTGCAGCAGATGCGCGATGACGCCGAAGCAGTGCAGATAGCGAAAGACGAATGGATCCGCGATAAGGCCGAAGAGCTGTCCCGGGAGTTTCCCGAATGCGCCATGGAGTTTTACCGGCCATCGCTGGGTCTGTCGCCTTACAAAGTCGGCCTCAACTCAGACGCCGCGCAGGACGCCTACGCAATTTTTGTTGAATCAGTATGCCTGGCTAAAGCGAAGGAGCTTTATAGCGAGGCGCAGTTTATGGGAGATGTAGCGTGAATATTGTTGAGTTCGTGAAGCAGCAGGAGCCGCTATTTAGCGGTGCTCTGACGGATCAGTCTGTGAAGTGGGCGAAGGAAAGTCAGTTTGCCATTCAGCTTTTCCAGAAGAATGACTTTCTTGCCAAGACGGCTCTGGGCAACCCGACCAGCGCACAGAACGCGATCATTAACGTGGCCGCCATCGGCATCACGCTAAACCCGGCCAGCAAGCTTGCCTATCTGGTACCGCGTGACGGCAGTGTGTGTCTCGACATCAGCTATATGGGCCTGCTCCACCTCGCACAAGCGGCAGGCTGCATCCTGTGGGGCCAGTGCAAGCTGGTTTACTCCAACGACACCTACGAATCAAACGGGCTGGATACAGCGCCCACGCACAAATACAACGCCTTTGGCGATCGCGGCGTGGTGGTTGGCGGTTACTGCACGGTGAAAACCCCGGGCGGCGACTATCTCACGGAAGAAATGAGCCTGGCGGAAATTAAAGCCACCGAAGCAACCAGTAAGGCGAAGAACGGGCCGTGGAAAAACTTCTGGGAAGAGATGGCACGTAAGACCATCGTTAAGCGGGCGAGCAAATACTGGCCACGGGCGGATCGCCTGGACAATGCTATTCACGTTCTCAACGAGGATGAAGGCATTCACGCGGAGCCGGTGATGGAGCATGTGCCGGAAGAAAAAGTCGTGATGGACGAGCAGCAGCGGCAAGAGGCGTTCCACGCTCAGGTCGGTGATTTGTGCGATCGGATGCCTCTGGCGGAAGGCATGACAGAGTTAAAAACCATCTTCCAGCAGGCCTATAGAATGACAACCGGCACCCCGCTGCAACGCAACGTTCAGGCCATTTATACAGAGTGCAAAGCTAACTTAGAGGCGGTGACCAATGACCAAACTGTATGAGGTGGCCAACGATTACGCCCGCCTGATGGACTCTGACATGGAACCGGAGCTAATTGCCGATACGCTGGAAGGCATCGAAGGAGAATTAACGGAAAAAATCAGCCAGCTACTGGCCGTCTGCAAAAACCTTTCTGCGCATTCCGATGCACTGAAGAACGAATCAGCATCGCTGGCCGCCCGGGCCAAAACCGCTGATAACCAGATCGCCAGCATCAAAGAGTACATCGCGAATTCGCTGGAGCTGGCCGGAAAGAAAAAAGTTACAGCCGGCCTGCATCAGGTATCCGTCCGCGCGCCGTCCAAATCTGTAGATATCACCGACGCGGGCGCCCTGCCCGCCGAACTCGTCGAATACGAGACAACAATCAAACCGGACAGGCTGGCGATTAAGCACCTGCTCGACGCTGGCAAGGAAGTCCCCGGCGCCCAGATAAAAATCGGGAAGCCATCGCTAATCATCAAATAACGGGGCAACGATGAAGAAAATCGCAATGTACCGGCGCTCCGGCGTCGGCAGCCCAAATGCAGGGCTGAAAGAGCGGATCATGTGGCAGCTGAGTAAAGGGCCAATGACCGGCCAGCAGCTGTCTGAGGTGCTCAAAGTGTCCCTGAGCACTATCCATGAAAACCTCTCCGACTCTGTTATCGCAAAAGCGAAGGTGGCGACCGTCACCGCTAGCGAGTGGACGATTAACGATGGCCGCCGGGACAGGACTTACACAGCGGTGCGCAATCCGAAGCGCGTGGCCGTGAAGAATAAAACCATCGTCATCAGCAACCGGTCATTCGCGCAGGTCGGCGAAGAGAACCGGCAGAAAAACATCATCGCGGCACAGCGTCGCGCCCGGCTTATTGCCGCTGGCCTATGGGTTACAGGAGATTGAAATGACACAGTTAGATTTGCAGCAGCGGCTAGAGCAGGCGGAAGAAAAGCGAGACGCCCTTCAGCAGAGGGTGAACGAGCTGACGGCTGAAAACTCATTACTCAGAGATGCCATTTTCACTCATCAAGAAGGCTTCTCGGTTTGCGAGGCTTGCGGCGAGGGAAATGGAGGGCACCAAGATGATGTTTGCCTTGCCCTCAAAGAAACACCAGCAACCGAAGAGGCAATCAACGATTTGATGGCGCAGGGCGTGGATAAGTTTGGCCTTTATTACAACTTCTCCGGGCCTATGTTTATCCAGCGTGAGGCTAAGACATTTTCAGCAAGGTTACGAGCAGTGGGGGCTGATTTACGCGCACAGGGAGCCAGCAATGAGCAAGATTAAAGAGCTGGCAAAGCTGACGGAGTCTGATTTTTTCCAAATTGCGGCCTTGAAAGAAATAGACGCCGAAATGGATGCAAAGGATATGCGCATTGCGGAGCTGGAGCATCGCACAGAAGCAGCAGAGGCGGAGTGCGTAAGGCTAGATAGAGAGGCACAAAACCTGAGTCATCAGCTCGGAGAGTGTGATCGCTTACGACTCGCCGCACAGCTAAAGCTGCGAGAGTTAGAAAAGCAAAGCCCTGTAGGCAAACAATACCGGGTTAGCGCAAAAGAAAATAACTCAGCAACCGGATGGAGCTTATGGCACGAGGGAGATGGAGAACAGTACCGCAATAGCTACGATGTTGAAGTAAGGGAGGTATTCACCCGGCCCGTGCCCGTTTTGGCAACACTGGAAGCGCCGCAGCCTGAGCCAGTGGCGTATACCAGTCAGGCTAATCTTGACGCTCTGGCTAAGAAGCCACCTAAGACGCTTGAGTTCATGACAGGCGATAAAAGCGTTTATCGCAATCCCGTTACGCTCTACACCGAATCTCCAGCGCCGGTTACCCCGGAAGGCTGGAAGCTGGTTCCGGTAGAGCCGACTGAGGGCATGGTTATTGCTGGATTTGAATCTGAGCCAGACGAATCGTTTAGCACCGCCGAAGCGTGGGGAGAATATCAGGCTATGAGCGGATGTCAGCAGGCAGCATATAAAGCAAAACTATGCTGGAACGCCATGATCGCTACAGCACCCATCCCATGGTAGCCATCAACCTAGCTTCATAGCCCTGATAGTTGTGGCTGTGTGGAAAGACTGATCACCTTGGGGTATATTTTTATTGCAGCAATTGGCTGAAATATATGGAGTGAAAAATAATGACAAAAAAAGTGATTGGTATTTTGCCAAATGACCAGGTAATGGTTGCCCATGTTGACGATAGTCTCAACAGGGTTTCCTTTACAGGACTTGAAGGTTCTCAAATTAAAGAACTAAGCCTCCCTATCCAAGAGTATGTATTAAAAGGAGAAAGACACTTGGTATGTCTTTATGACCCAGATATTCAGAAAAGTGAAATAGAAAAAGCCATTAGTGAAAATTAAAAAATATTTTATTTTAATAGAACCACCCAAGCGGTGGTTTTTTTACGCCCACATTTCAGGAGTTACCCATGTGTGATATTGCAGATGAAGCCTTTGAACGTGAAGAATGGGAGCGCACGTTGGCGCTGAAGAGTCGCAAACTACCGGATCCGCCGTCACCGGTTTGCCGGAATGGCGACTGTGGCGAGAAGTCGCAGCCAGGCACCAGCTATTGCTCGCCAGAGTGCCGGGAAGATGCAGAACGGCAGGCGCGGGCAGAACAGCAGAGGAGAGTGGCATGAATGACGCCGGAAGCTGACAACGCCATTAAAAGCACCGCCCGCACCGCACTGAAAGAATACGCAAACCCAAACAATACCCTCACGTACCGCCAGATACTCGACAAGTACTCACCGAAAATAGCCGCACTGATCCCCGCAAAGCATCGCGGCCGGGCATGGCTATGGCTGAACTGTGTCTGTCATCAGGTGGCGCGTGGTAGATAAGGAGATGAAAGCGTGAGAGGAAAAAATGAATGAGCTGGCTCTTTTCGCAGGCGCTGGCGGAGGAATACTCGGTGGACACCTCCTTGGCTGGCATACAGTTTGCGCAGTTGAACGTGATGCCTACGCCGCACAGGTTCTGGCGCAGCGACAAAACGATGGAATTCTCAAGCCTTTCCCGATTTGGTCTGACGTGTGCAGTTTTGACGGAAAGTCATGGAGGAGAATTGTTGACGTCGTTTCTGGCGGATTTCCGTGCCAGGACATATCCGCCGCAGGAAGCGGAGCAGGAATTGAAGGATCACGATCTGGATTATGGAGACAGATGGCAAGAATCATCGATGAGGTTCGACCTCAATACGTTCTCCTGGAAAACTCACCTCTGCTTGTGGGAAGAGGACTTGCCATGGTCCTTGGTGACATTGCCGCGATGGGGTTTGATGCGGAATGGTGTTGTATTTCAGCATCTGAGTGCGGAGCGTCCCATAACCGAGACCGCATCTGGCTTGTTGCCTACCCCACGGGCCAGCATGGGAAGTCATGGGATAGCCTGGTGCAGGGCAAGAACGGGGGAGCATCGGCACAACCTGGAGGATTACCTGGCCTGGCAGCATTTGCTGGAAGGCGGCGAGGAAACCCCTGGCCTGAACGCCTGCCCCGATTACGTCGAGTGGCTGATGATGTGGCCTTCGGGGTGGACAGACTTAAAGCCCTTGGAAATGGACAAGTTCCGCGAGTGGCAGCAACAGCATTCTCAATTCTGAAGTAATCACCCACCCCACATCGCAACCAAAAATAGAGGTCAATATGGAGAACTTAATCCAGCTCGTTCCGGGCAAGTGGGTCGCTGAGTCTGTGCTTATTGCGATTACTGGCATGAAAAAAAATACCATCAAAACTGCGCGGGAAACCTCATGGATGGAGGGTCGCGAGTACAAGCACGTCTCGGCAGACGGCCAGCCGCGCGATAACAGCATGTGTTTTTACGACTGGAAAGCTATCGAAAAGTGGATCGACCGTCAGCCAGCAGCGATCCCCCGACGTAAATCTGCTTAAATGCATTTCCCTTTCAACGAGAGTTATTGATATGGCTAAATATCCAACAGGCGTTGCGCCAAACAAGAACCACCTACGCATCTGGTTCATGTTTCAGGGGAAAAGAATGTGGGAAGCATTGGGCGTACTGGATACGCCCAAAAACAGAAAAATGGCTGGGGAGTTGCGCGACAACATCGTCTATCGCATCAAAACAGGCTCTTTCGACTACCGTGCGCAGTTCCCCGACTCTCCACTATTTAAGGGGGAAGAGTCGGAAGATAAACCGGTAACGATTAGAGAAGTAGCTGATACCTGGCTCAGGCTTAAAAAGCCCGAACTGGCCCACAGCTCTTACGTCGTCACTAAAAGGAGGCTAAGGATTACGATAGATAAAATCGGTGAGTCAGTAAATATCAGGGCTATAAAGCATCAGGATTTGCTGAGTCTTAGAGTGGAGCTTCTTACCGGAAGCTATTTTGTTGGCAGGAAAATGAATATTGAGAAAAAGGGGAGAACCGCTGCAACGGTTAACGCCTCTATGGGCGACCTTTTTGGGCTTTTAAAATTTGCATACAGTAATGGATATATTGATGCCAACCCAATGGCTAACATTAGCCCTTTAAAACGAGTTAACAAAAAACCCGACCCTATATCCAAGGAGGAATTTCCCCGGCTGATCAACGCATGTAAATCCCGTCAAATAGCAAATCTTTGGTCGCTAGCCATCCTGACCGGTATGCGCCATGGTGAACTATGTGCGCTTGCCTGGGAAGATATAGATTTGGTAGCGAAGACCATAACCGTCAGAAGAAATCTTACTTCTCAAGGTCTGTTTACCCCTCCCAAGACCGAATCTGGTAACAGGGTGCTTGGTATAGTAGACGCGGCAGTGGCAGTTCTTCGGGATCAGCTTGAGATAACGCGTATGTTTCCACAATCGGCGTTTGAATTTCATACACGTGAGTTTGGGCAGAAGTTAATCGATGAGAAAACCTTTGTATTTAATCCAAAGGTGAATGCCACAAACGGACGTTGTGGCTCTCACTATGCGGTCGATTCAATCGGCCAGACATGGGATGCAGCTTTAAAGAAAGCAGGCCTGCGGCACAGGAAAGCTTATCAGTCGCGGCACACTTACGCATGCTGGTCGTTATCGGCCGGCGCGAACCCAAACTTCGTTGCATCACAAATGGGTCATTCTGATGCCCAGATGCTGTACCGGATATACGGCGCATGGATGGAGGAAAACAACACCCGGCAGCTAACGCTTATGAACGCCAAACTAAACGAGTTTGTGCTACATGCGTGCTACGATAAGGAGGCGATGTAATTTACCCCATATAATTCATTTACCTACACCACTAAACCTGCATATTCATCACTTCAGAATAAGCGTTCACCAGCTTATTACGTACCTGAATACCCATCTGCATAGAGACGGATGCTTTCTGCATATCGACCATCACGTCGTTCAGGTTGACGCCCGGTTTGCCCAGTTCGAAATCCTGCGCTTCGGTACGGGACGCATTTTGCGTATCGCTGATTTTATTTAGTGCTTCTTTCATTGCATCTGCGAAATCTGCGTGACTGGTTGCATCAGTACGCTGGCCGGTTGCCTGTACTGCTGCGGTCTGCAGCTGCTGCATTACGCTCTCAATGCCTTGAATTGCCATGGTTTGCCTCTGTGTGTAAAGGGTAGTTCGTTTTGTTGTATAAAAACTTACCACAATGTCAATAAGACAAAGCCCGTAAATAAGCGCAAAAGTCGCAGCTTATCCAGCCATCGAATTTTTCAATTCAGAAAATAATAGCTCCCCATAAGAGGTGGATTAATTTGTTTAGCCAGCACATCAGGGAGTCAGATTTGTTACGACACTACACGAAACAGTCCGGTCAACTGTCAGGCGGGAAAGAGTCATGAATGCAACTGTCACGCAGGATCAACCAGAGAAGAAAGGTCTGAACGATCTTTTCGCTCGTTTAAAGGCAAATCCTCGCATCCCGATTATCATCGCTGCGGCGGCTGCCGTTGCCATTATTATCGCTATGGTGCTGTGGGCTAAACAGCCTGAATATCGCGTGCTCTACAACAACCTTAGCGATGAAGATGGCGGCGCCATCATCACTCAGCTAACCCAGATGAACGTGCCTTATCAGTTTGATGATAAAGGCGGCGCGCTGATGGTTCCCGCAGAGAAAGTGCACGAGCTGCGCCTGCGTCTTGCCCAGCAGGGCCTGCCGAAAGGTGGCGCGGTCGGTTTTGAGCTACTGGATCAGGAAAAGTTCGGCATCAGCCAGTTCAGCGAGCAGGTTAACTACCAGCGCGCGCTGGAAGGCGAGCTGTCACGCACTATTGAAACATTAGGCCCGGTGAAAAACGTTCGCGTTCATCTCGCCATGCCAAAACCGTCGCTGTTCGTACGTGAACAGAAAGCGCCAACGGCGTCGGTAACCTTAACCCTGCAGCCTGGCCGCGCGCTGGATCAGGGACAAATTAGCGCCATCGTGCATATGGTTTCCAGCAGCGTTGCTGGTTTACCACCGGGCAACGTCACCGTTATCGATCAGGCCGGTCACCTGTTGACCCAGTCCGATAATGCAGACCGCGACCTTAACGATGCCCAGCTGAAATATGCCAGCGATGTTGAAGCTCGCTTCCAGCAGCGTATCGAAGCGATTCTGAACCCGATTGTGGGTAACGGTAACGTACATGCTCAGGTTACGGCGCAGATTGATTTCAACGCTCGTGAGCAGACTGACGAGAAGTATCAGCCGAACAGCGACCCGACTAAACAGGCGATTCGTTCACGTCAGAGCAGCAACAGTGAACAAAATGGCGGACAGAACGGCGGCGTGCCTGGTGCACTCTCTAACCAGCCAGCTCCAGCCAATAGCGCGCCGGTAACGACGCCAGCAGCAAACAATAATGCCAACGGTGCTAACGGTGCTAACGGCGCAGCGGCTAACAACGCTAACGCTAACCAGAACACGAGCACGGCGAAAACGGGGCCATCAAGCAGCCGTAATGATGACACCACGAACTATGAAGTAGATCGCACCATCCTGCATACCAAGATGAATGTAGGTGAAGTACAGCGTCTGTCAGTAGCGGTTGTGGTGAACTACAAAACCGACGCGGCCGGTAAGCCGATAGCGCTGACCGATGCACAGCTGAAGCAGATTGATAACCTGACGCGTGAAGCGATGGGCTATTCAGAGCAGCGCGGCGATACGCTGAATGTTGTTAACTCACCATTCAACGAGACGGCCGAAACCGGTGGCGACCTGCCATTCTGGCAGCAGCAGTCCTTCATCGACCAGATGATGGAAGCAGGACGCTGGTTGCTGGTACTGATTGTGGCCTGGATCCTTTACCGCAAGCTGGTTCGTCCACAGCTTGCACGTAAAGCGGCACAGGAAAAAGCGATGGTGGAAGCCGCTAGCCAGGCAAGAGCAGGCAGCGACGACAACGAAGCCGTCTCCGTTAAGCTGTCAAAAGACGAGCTTGACCAGGAACGTAAGTCTCAGCACCGCATGAGTGCTGAGGTAATGAGCCAGCGTATTCGTGAGATGTCGGAAAACGACCCACGCGTGGTGGCTCTGGTCATTCGCCAGTGGATGAAGGACGAACTATGAGTCTCACCGGTACCGAAAAAAGCGCCATTCTGATGATGACGATTGGCGAAGACCGCGCGGCCGAGGTGTTTAAACACCTTGGTACCCGCGAAGTACAACACCTGAGCGCCGCGATTTCAAATATGCGTCAGGTATCACACAAGCAGCTGACCGAAGTGCTGCGCGAGTTTGAGACAGACGCCGAGCAGTTCGCAGCGCTGAACGTCAACTCAAACGACTACCTGCGCTCCGTACTGGTTAAAGCGCTGGGCGAAGAGCGCGCCTCCAGCCTGCTGGAAGACATTCTGGAAACCCGCGAAACCACCACGGGTATGGAAACGCTCAACTTTATGGAGCCTCAGGCGGCTGCCGACCTGATCCGCGACGAACATCCGCAGATCATCGCAACCATCCTGGTGCACCTGAAGCGTTCGCAGGCGGCCGATATTCTGGCGCAGTTCGACGAGCGTCTGCGTCACGACGTGATGCTGCGTATCGCCACCTTCGGCGGCGTACAGCCAGCGGCGCTGGCCGAGCTGACCGAAGTACTGAACGGCCTGCTGGATGGTCAGAACCTCAAGCGTGCGAAGATGGGCGGCGTAAGAACCGCAGCGGAAATCATCAACCTGATGAAAACGCAGCAGGAAGAAGCAGTTATCGAAGCGGTTCGCGAGTTCGACGGCGAGCTGGCCCAGAAAATCATCGACGAGATGTTCCTGTTCGAAAACCTGGTGGAAGTCGACGACCGCAGTATCCAGCGTCTGCTCCAGGAAGTGGAATCGGAATCGCTGCTGGTGGCGCTGAAAGGCTCCGAACAGCCGCTGCGCGAGAAGTTCCTGCGCAACATGTCGGCGCGTGCGGCAGATATCCTGCGCGACGACCTGGCAAACCGTGGCCCGATGCGTATGTCGGCGGTGGAAACAGAACAGAAAGCAATCCTGCTTATCGTTCGTCGCCTGGCGGAAAGTGGCGAGATGGTAATCGGCGGCGGCGAGGAACAATATGTCTGATAAATCTTCGCTGCCCTGGCGGCTCTGGCAGCCCAACGATCTTGGGCAGCCAAACAAGCCGCTGATGGCCTCCTTCGACGAGCCGGAAATCGTTCAGACAGAACCGTCTGACGATCCGTTCAGCCAGCAGCAGTTTGAACTGGAGCAGATGCAGAACCAGGCACGCAGCGAAGCACAGGGACAGGGTTACGCCGAAGGCCACCAGCAGGGTTTTAACGAAGGACAGCGCGCCGGTTTTGACGCTGGTTTTCAACAAGGTCTGGCCGAAGCGCAGCAGCAGCAGGCTCCGCTTCAGGCGCGCATGCAGCAACTGGTGTCCGAGTTCTCCCATACGCTGGAAGCGCTGGACAGCGTTATCGCCGCTCGTCTGATGCAGCTGGCGCTGGAGGCCGCTCGCCAGGTAATTGGCCAGGCGCCGCACGTTGACGGCACCGCCCTGCTCCGCCAGATTCAGGGCATGATCCAGCAGGAGCCGATGTTTAGCGGCAAACCGACGCTGCGCGTGCATCCTGACGATCTGCAACGCGTTGAGCAGACGCTGGGCGCAACGCTTAGCCTGCACGGCTGGCGTCTGCTGGCAGACAGCACTATCCATCCCGGCGGCTGCAAAGTCAGCGCCGAAGATGGCGACCTTGACGCCAGCATCGCAACGCGCTGGCACGAACTTTGCCGCCTGGCTGCACCGGGAGAACTGTAATGACGACCACTCGTTTATCGCGCTGGCTTGGCGCGCTTGACTCTTTTGAACAACGCATGGCAACCCTGCCGGAAGTGCGCCGCTATGGCCGCCTGACCCGCGCAACCGGCCTGGTGCTGGAAGCGACCGGACTGCAACTGCCGCTGGGCGCAACCTGCGTGATTGAACGAGTGGACGGCAACGGCATTAACGAAGTGGAAAGCGAAGTGGTCGGCTTCAACGGCCAGAAACTGTTCCTGATGCCGCTGGAAGAAGTAGAAGGCATTTTGCCTGGCGCACGCGTTTATGCACGCGCCACCGGCGAGCACAGCGGTAAACAGCTGATGCTTGGCCCGGAACTGCTGGGCCGCGTGCTGGACGGCAGCGGTCGTCCGCTGGATGGGTTGCCTGCACCGGAAACCGGCTACCGTGCGCCGCTGATCACGCCACCGTTTAACCCGTTACAGCGTACGCCAATTACCGACGTGCTGGACACCGGCGTGCGGGCAATTAATGCCCTGCTGACGGTCGGTCGCGGCCAGCGTATGGGCCTGTTCGCCGGTTCTGGCGTGGGTAAAAGCGTGCTGTTGGGCATGATGGCCCGCTACACCAAAGCCGACGTGATTGTGGTTGGCCTGATTGGCGAACGTGGCCGCGAAGTAAAAGACTTTATCGAAAATATTCTGGGCACCGAAGGCCGTGCGCGTTCAGTCGTTATCGCCGCGCCTGCGGATGTCTCTCCTTTACTGCGTATGCAGGGTGCCGCTTACGCTACCCGTATCGCAGAAGATTTTCGCGACCGTGGCCAGCACGTGCTGCTGATTATGGACTCGCTGACCCGTTATGCGATGGCGCAGCGTGAAATCGCGCTGGCGATTGGCGAACCACCGGCGACCAAAGGCTATCCGCCTTCCGTTTTCGCCAAGCTGCCTGCGCTGGTAGAGCGTGCCGGTAACGGTATCGACGGCGGCGGTTCAATTACCGCGTTTTATACTGTCCTGACCGAAGGCGACGACCAGCAGGACCCGATTGCGGACTCCGCGCGCGCCATCCTCGACGGCCATATCGTGCTGTCGCGTCGCCTGGCGGAATCGGGCCACTATCCGGCAATAGATATTGAAGCTTCAATCAGCCGCGTGATGTCGCATCTGATTGACGACACGCACTACGCGCGGGTACGCCAGTTCAAACAGCTGCTTTCCAGCTACCAACGCAACCGTGACCTGGTCAGCGTGGGGGCCTATGCAACCGGTAGCGATCCCATGCTGGATAAGGCGATCAAACTCTATCCCGAGCTGGAAACTTTCCTGCAGCAGGGCATGTTTGAGCGCAGTACTTTTGACGACGCCTGTCTGCATCTGCAGGCGATTTTCGGTTAAGGCTGAATCATGGCAAAACACGCATCGCCTATCGAAACCCTGTGCGGCCTGGCGCAGAAAGATCTGGAAAAAGCCGCCATCCAGCTTGGTGACGTTCGTCGCGGCCAGAAACAGGCCGATGAACAGCTGACCATGCTGCTGAATTATCAGGATGAGTATCGCAAAACGCTGAACAACACCATGGCGGAAGGCATCAACAGTACGCGCTGGTACAACTATCACCAGTTTATCGAAACGCTGGAAAAGGCGATCGACCAGCACCGCCAGCAGCTGGCGCACTGGAACGGCCGCGTAGAGAACGCATTGCGTCTGTGGCGCGAAAAGCAGCAGCGGCTTCATGCTTATGAAACCCTGCAGGCCCGCGCGGCAGCGACCGCATTACTACAAGAAAACCGTCTCGATCAGAAACGGATGGATGAATTTGCCCAACGGGCATCATTGAGGAAAGGTGAATGATCACTTTGCCACTGGTTACCAACGCCACTAACGCTACCAAAGCGACGTCTGCTGCCACGACTACCGCAAGCGCTACGGATGCTACCGATATCGGTACGGATTCCGGCATCGCTGCGACGGGAACAGCGGCTGAAACCGGTAGCGCGGGTTTTCTGACGCTGCTTGGCAACAAGCTGTTGACGCTGGCGCAGCAGGGGCAAACCGCTGCCCTGCCTGCCAGCACGACCGCCGCCACTGCCGCCAGCACGGACGACAAAGATACCTCATCGCCAAAAGCGAAGCTTAACGCACTGCTGGCCGCGCTGGACAAGCCCGAAACGCTGAATGCGTTGCTACAGCCCACCAAAGCCGGTACGCAAAGTAAAGATAGCGAGTTGACCGATACCAGCGAAAGCAGCGAAGGCACCGCCGCTACCGCAACGACCACGCTAAGCAATAACGATATGCAGGCGCTACAGGCGCTGTTTGCCATGCTGCCGCAGGCACAGGCGCAGCCAGCAGCGACCGCCACAGCGGCTAAAGGCAGCGATACGCTGGCCGACGGCGGCATTAAGGGCAGCAATGCGAACGCGACACTCGCTTCGCTCTTATCAAACGCTAAGGCAACCACGGCCAGCGCTGATGAATCAGTGAAAGGCAGTGATAAAAATAGCCAGTCCGGCAGCAGCAATGTGTTGACGACCTCAACCGCCGCTAGCGCGCAAAAAACCGATGCCAATACGGCTACGCTGACCAGCGCTTTCCAGCAGGTTTTAGGTCAGGTGAGCAAGGATAATGATAAAGAAAACTCAAGTTCTGCCACACAATCGACGATAACCACTAATGTTATTAGTGCAGCTTCTGCCGCGGTGACGCCAGCAGCCAGCTCGCTGGTCACGGCTCCGGCCGCGCCACAGCTGAGTTCACAGCTGGGCAGTCCGGAATGGCAGCAGGCGCTGGGCCAGCAGATTGTGATGTTCAGCCGTAACGGTCAGCAGACCGCCGAGCTGCATCTGCATCCGCAAGATCTGGGCAGTATACAAATAAGCCTTAAGCTGGACAGCGATCAGGCGCAGCTGAGCATGGTATCGAACCACAGCCAGGTTCGTGCCGCGCTGGAAGCCGCCATGCCACAGCTAAAAGAAGCGCTGGCGCAGAACGGCATTAACCTGGGCCAGACCAACGTCAGCAGCGACGCGTTCCAGCAAGGCCAGAGCTTTAGCGGCCAGCAGGATCAGCAGCGTAATAACAGCCGTGGCAATACTTTTAGCCTGACGACTGACAATGACGATGTGACGCCAATTGCCGTTCCTGCCTCGCTGCAGTCGCGTGCAGCCGGTAACGGCGCTGTTGATATTTTCGCCTGACGGCCACAAACGCAAAAGCTAACGGCAAAACCCGCGTCTTTTCGCCCTATTGTTTGGCAACCGATGCGGGATAATCTGCCCATAACGTCGTCAGGGAGCGGATTAGATTGCTTCCGAAAATACTCACAGGAATTATCGCCAGTATGACTGAGAAGAAAGCCAAAAGCGGCAAACGTAAACTTTTGATTATCCTCATAGCGCTGATCGTTGTAGCCGCTTGTGGCGTCGGAGGTTATCTGGTCTGGCATAAAATGCACGGACCTGCCGATAAGGCGGAAGCTGCCAAGCCAACGCCACCGCCCGCGCCGGTCTTTTTCGCGCTGGATACTTTTACCGTTAACCTGATTAATCCGGATAACGATCCTGACCGCGTTTTGTATGTTGGATTCACGCTGCGTTTGCCAGACCAGGAAACCAGCCAGCGCATCAACGACTATCTGCCGGAAGTGCGCAGCCGTCTGCTGATGCTGCTCTCTAACCAGAACGCCGCCGCGCTTGGCAACGAGCAAGGCAAGCAGGAGCTGGTGAAACAGATTAAAGCCGTACTTGCACCGCCGCTGGTGCCGGGACAACCTCCGCAAAAGGTGACTGACGTTCTGTTCACCGCCTTTATCCTGAGGTAAGACAAAATGGGCGACAGCATTCTTTCACAGGCGGAAATCGACGCGCTGCTCAACGGCGACAGCGACAGCGCGGCAGAAGAGAACGTCAGCAGTGCGGGCGACAGTGATATTCGTCCTTACGATCCCAATACCCAGCGTCGCATGGTGCGCGAACGTCTGCAGGCGCTGGAGATCATTAACGAACGCTTTGCGCGTTCTTACAGGATGGCGCTGTTTAACCTGCTGCGCCGTAGCCCGGATATCACGGTTGGTGCGATTAAAATTCAGCCTTACCATGAATTTGCTCGCAACCTGCCGGTCCCGACGAACCTGAACCTGATTCATCTGAAGCCGCTGCGCGGCACCGCGCTGGTGGTGTTCTCGCCAAGCCTGGTGTTTATCGCCGTGGATAACCTGTTTGGCGGCGACGGTCGTTTCCCTACCAAGGTGGAAGGCCGCGAGTTTACCGCTACCGAACAGCGCGTGATCCGCAAGATGCTGAAGCTGGCGCTTGAGGGGTACAGCGAGGCGTGGAAACCGATTTATCCGTTGGATGTGGAGTATGTTCGCTCCGAGATGCAGGTAAAATTTACTAATATTACAACTTCACCTAACGATATCGTGATTACCACGCCGTTTCAGGTGGAGATAGGCAACCTGGTCGGCGAGTTCAATATCTGTATTCCGTTCAGCATGATTGAACCGCTGCGCGAAACGCTGGTGAATCCGCCGCTGGAGAACTCGCGTCAGGAAGATCAGAACTGGCGTGAGACGCTGGTTAAGCAGGTGCAACACTCCGAACTGGAGCTGATCGCCAACTTTGCCGACGTCTCAATGCGGATTTCGCGCCTGCTGGCGCTGAAGCCTGGCGATGTATTACCGATAGAAAAACCGGATCGCATTATCGCTCATGTCGATGGCGTGCCGGTGCTGACCAGCCAGTACGGCACCATGAACGGGCAGTACGCGCTGCGAGTGGAACATTTGATTAACCCGATTTTGAACTCGATGAATGAGGAACAGCCCCATGAGTGATACCAACAAGCCGTCCGCTGACGACCTCTCTGCGGACGACCTTTGGGCTGACGCGCTGAACGAGCAGTCAAACACTACCAGCAGCGCGTCTGAAGGGGTGTTTAAATCTCTGGAAAGCAACGATATCGCCGGTTCGCTGCAGGATATCGATCTGATTATGGATATCCCGGTCAAGCTGACCGTGGAACTGGGCCGTACCAAGATGACCATTAAGGAGCTGCTGCGCCTGACGCAGGGTTCAGTGGTGGCGCTGGAAGGTCTGGCCGGTGAGCCGCTGGATATTCTGATCAACGGTTATCTGATTGCCCAGGGCGAAGTGGTCGTGGTCGCAGATAAGTATGGCGTGCGCATCACCGACATTATTACGCCTTCCGAGCGTATGCGTCGACTGAGCCGCTAATGAGTAGCAGCCAGGCACAGCAGTCAGCGGAACAGCCGCAGAACGATGCGGGTCAGCAACAGTCTGCGAACCAAACGCAGAACGATGCGGGCCAGCAACAGTCTGCGAGCCAAACGCAGAACGATGCGGGCCAGCAACAGTCTGCGAGCCAAACGCAGAACAATGCGGGCCAGCAGTCGGTTATCCACTCACCGATGATGCAACAGCAGCCCGTGGGACAGCCGACCGTTTCTACCGGTTCGGTGCTGGCCCAGGTGAGCAGCGTACTGGCCGCGATTATTCTGTTAATTCTGGCCTGCGCCTGGCTTGCCAAACGCCTTGGCTTTACGCCGAAAACGGGCAAGCGTGGACAACACGGTTTGTCCGTTAGCGCCAGCTGTCAGGTTGGACAGCGCGAGCGCGTAGTGATTGTTGACGTGGAAGATGCCCGGCTGGTGCTGGGCGTGACGGCGCAGCAGATCACCCATTTGCATACCCTGCCGCCGTCAACGGCGCAGGAAAATCCGGAAGAGCCGCCGCCGCGCGATTTCCGTCAGGTTTTAGAGCTAATTAAACGCGCTGGAAAACCAAAATGAAACGCATTTTTCCCCTGCTGGCCTTGCTGTTGCTGTTGGCCCCTGAAGTTCACGCCCAGCTGCCAGGCCTGATTAGCCGCCCAACGGCAAACGGCGGCCAGAGCTGGTCGCTGCCGGTACAGACGCTGGTATTTATTACCTCGCTGACCTTTTTGCCTGCTATTTTGCTGATGATGACCAGCTTCACGCGCATCATCATTGTGTTTGGCCTGCTGCGTAACGCACTGGGCACGCCATCCGCCCCGCCAAACCAGGTACTGCTTGGCCTGGCGCTGTTTTTGACCTTTTTTATTATGAGTCCGGTGTTCGACAAGATGTATCAGGACGCTTATCTGCCGTTCAGCGAAGATAAGATGAGCATGCAGGATGCCATTGATAAAGGCGCGCAGCCGCTGCGGGAATTTATGTTGCGCCAGACGCGCGAAGCGGATCTGGCTCTGTTTGCCCGCCTGGCTAATACGCCGCCGTTACAGGGGCCGGAAGCCGTGCCAATGCGTATTTTGCTGCCAGCCTATGTGACCAGCGAACTGAAAACGGCTTTCCAGATTGGCTTTACCGTCTTTATTCCTTTTTTGATTATTGACCTGGTGGTCGCCAGCGTACTGATGGCGCTGGGGATGATGATGGTACCGCCCGCGACGATAGCGTTGCCCTTTAAGCTCATGCTGTTTGTGCTGGTAGACGGCTGGCAGCTGTTGATTAGTTCGCTGGCGCAAAGTTTTTACTCATAAACGGGCTAACCCGAAACAACGGTGTCGCGGCACAACCTGCGCTGACGACATTCCAAAGCACTATTATTTCCCGGAGTCGTGATGACACCTGAATCGGTTATGTCAATTGGTCATGATGCGCTGCACGTCGCGCTGCTGCTGGCGGCTCCGCTGCTGCTGGCTGCCCTGTTTAGCGGTTTGTTTATCAGCCTCATTCAGGCTGCGACGCAGATCAACGAGCAGACGCTCTCTTTTATTCCTAAAGTCCTCGCCGTGGTTGCCACTATCGTGGTGGCCGGCCCGTGGATGCTGAACCTGGTGCTGGACTACATGCGCACCTTGTTTACCAACCTGCCAACCATGATCGGCTAAATGATTAACTTCGACAGCAGCCAGCTGGTGTTATGGGTAGGCCAACTTTTCTGGCCTCTCGCCCGCGTGCTGGCGTTAATCATGACCGCGCCGATCCTGAGCGAAAAATCGATCAGCAAAAAAGTAAAGCTGGGTCTGGGCCTGCTGATCACTTATGTGCTGATCCCGACGCTGCCGCCCGTGAACATCGCCTTGTTCTCATTTTCAGGTCTGTGGCTGTTGATTCAGCAGATTCTTATAGGCGTCGCTATAGGTTTTACGATGCAATTCGCTTTTGCGGCGGTGAGAACAGCCGGGGAAGTAATTGGTTTACAAATGGGAATTTCCTTCGCCACCTTCTTCGATCCTGCCAGCCGACTGAATATGCCGGTGCTGGCCCGTTTTATGGATATGCTCGCGATGTTGCTGTTTTTATCCTTTAACGGTCATCTCTGGTTGATTTCTATGGTGGCAGACAGCTTTCATACTCTGCCGATTGGCGGTGATTTAGTCAACGGCAACGCTTTTCTGGCGCTAACGCGTGCAGCCAGTTTGATTTTCCTTAATGGAATGCGATTAGCGCTACCCTTGATAACTCTGCTGCTCATCATTAACCTGGCACTGGGTTTGTTAAACCGTGTTACACCTCAGCTGTCGGTATTTGCTATTGGCTTTCCCATCACCTTATCAATCGGCCTGGTCTTTATGAGCCTGATGATGCCGCTCCTCGCCCCTTTCTGCGAGCATCTGTTTAGTGAAGTATTTGATTTACTCTCGCAGATCCTTAATGAGCTTCCCGCCAGATAAACTTAAGTGTTACCCCACCCTATAAGACAACCCAATGATGCATAGTTAAGCGCATAGAATGTTTTAGTGCATTTTTCAAACCACGCTTCACAGAAATAACCTAAGGAAAATCTGATAAATTGCCGACTTCAATGAAAATTATTCTTATTAAAAGCCACTTAGCGTATTTTGTTTAACGAAACAGCTCGGATGTTGCGTGAAAGTTAAACAGAGTGAGCTTCAAAAGGGACTGTTTTTACTGAAGTTTTTATTTTTTGTAGTTTTTCTTGTATAAAACCGCGTTTTACGGCATTGTCAGCACCGCTTGTCACGCACTCATTCGTGTAGTGAATGTTTTTTAGGAATCGTCCTATCAGGTTTTTCTGCGTTCTGCGCGATAGTGGCGTGGTTCACAAAAGGGATGCAGTCTGCATCCGTCAGGCACTCGGCCTGGAAGCGGTTTTTATCCTGGTAGCTGTGCATTATGTGCCCGGACTAAACGGTTATCTCAAGCATAGATCGATCAAATTAGCGCTAAACTGACAGTGTTAATGCTGAGTACAAATAATAAAACTGAAAACAGAACATATTACTCTCGTAACTTACACAACGCGTAATTCATCGTTAGTTTAAACGAATAACAATTTGGTGAGGGTCGCAGTTATGCCAACAATTATAATGGATTCATGCAGCTACACACGCTTAGGCCTTACTGACTATATGTCGGTTAAGGGAGTTAAAAAGAAATATATTACTTCCGTTACCGATATCGATCAGCTACAGATTAAATGTCAACAGGTTCAACCTGGCGTCGTGTTTATTAACGAAGATTGTTTTATTTATGAAGCAGATGCCAGTGAGCGCATCAGAGATATTATTACACAGCATCCTGACACACTGTTTTTTATCTTTATGGCTATCTCCAATATCCATTTTGAGGAATACCTCTACGTTCGTAAGAACCTGATTATTACGTCAAAATCGATTAAGCCTGCGACACTTGATAATTTACTGGTTTCCTATTTCCAGAAAAAACTAAATGTTTCACCTCGCTATTCCGCTGGTTTCGATGTTCATCCATTGACGCTAAGCCAAACCGAGTCAAACATGCTGAAAATGTGGATGTCTGGCCACGATACGATTCAAATATCGGACAAAATGCAAATTAAGGCCAAGACGGTTTCTTCGCACAAAGGCAATATTAAACGTAAGATTAAAACACACAACAAACAGGTTATTTACCATGTGGTTCGCCTGACCGATAACGTTACCAGCGGTATCTACGTTAACGTTCGCTAAGCACAAAAAAAAGCCGACGACACCGTCGGCTTTTTTGTTCACTTCTGTTAGCCAAATCACACTTCATCCGTAATCTTTCCTCACTTTCTGCCGATGTCTTGTAAACAGAGCGAGGCCTGCCGCTTCGTTTCCCCAGCAAAGAGCGAAAGGGTATGAAATCATTTTCCCAAAATGTGGGCGATTCCCACATCAGTTTCTGGCAACATTTGCGTCTGGTTCCTCTTTTTAGCGCGATTCTCGGCGCTATCCTGCTTTTGTTCGCGCTTTGTATTGGGCTTGCCAGCTATTACCTGATCCAGAGTAACCGGTCACTTCAGGACGTTACCGAAGAAATTCAGGTGCGTATGGCTATTTCCAATAGCTCCAACCATATGCGCACGGCCCGGCTTAACCTTATCCACGCTGGCGCAGCGGTGCGTGAGGGGAATATGGAGCTGTTTGACAAAAACCTTAAGCAGGTTGAAAACAGAATTAAGCTGGCTACCGATAATTTTCAGGCCTATATGCATCGCCGGATTAAAACACCAGAGGATGAAGCGCTGGATGGTGAACTGACTACCCGCTTTACGGCCTACCTTAATCAGGGCCTGGTACCGATGATAAAGAATGCACAGGCCGGTAGTTTTGAAAGCGTGCTCAGTCGGGAAACGGACGTCACTCGTAACCTGGATGACGCTTATAACGCCGTGCTGCTAAAGGCAATTGCCATTCGTACCCAGCGCGCTACCGCCATTAATGCCAGAGCAGAAGCGCAAACGCGTATGGGCTTTATCATGATGGCCAGCGCCTTTGCCGCCGCGCTATTGCTGACGCTGGCAACCTTTATTTTCCTGCGCCGCGTCGTTATCGCCCCGCTGCGCAATGCGGTAGACAGAATTGAGCGTATTTCCCACGGCGACCTGACCGCCACGCCGCAAAGCTGGGGACGTAGTGAAATCGGCACGCTGGGCAGCCATCTGCAAACCATGCAGCAGGCGCTGGAAAAAACGGTCGGCACGGTACGTGAGGGCGCAATGGCCATTTATCAGGGATCGACGGAGATCTCGGCGGGCAACAGCGATCTTTCTTCCCGTACGGATCGGCAGGCAGCCGCGCTGGAAGAAACCGCTGCCAGCATGGAACAGCTTACCGCAACGGTGAAGCAGAACGCGGAAAACGCCCATTTTGCCAGTCAGCTTGCTAACGATGCCTCCGGCAAAGCTCGCCAGGGCGGCGACATTGTTTCCGGCGTTATCAGTACCATGAACAATATTTCTACCAGCTCAAAGAAAATAGCTGAAATCACCACCGTTATTAACAGCATCGCTTTTCAAACGAATATTCTGGCGCTTAACGCCGCCGTAGAGGCCGCGCGGGCTGGTGAACAGGGCCGTGGTTTTGCCGTAGTCGCCAGCGAAGTACGCAGCCTGGCGCAGCGTAGCGCCGGTGCGGCAAAAGAGATTGAAGGATTGATAGCCGAATCGGTGAGCCTGGTCGGACAGGGTTTATATCAGGTAGGCAACGCAGGTGAAAAGATGACGGATATCGTCGAAGCCGTGGGCGGCGTAACGAACATCATGACCGAAATCGCTTCTGCTTCAGATGAGCAAAGCCGTGGTATTCAGCAGATAAGCCTGGCCGTATCGGAAATGGATAACGCTACTCAGCAAAACGCATCGCTGGTTAAAGAGGCAACCGTGGCCGCCTCTTCGCTGGAAGATCAGGCTTCCCATCTTACTCAGGCCGTAGCCGCTTTCCATCTGAGCGGCAGCGTGCAAAACAGCGTTCGGCCAGCGGCATCTAAGGCCAGGCCAACGGCAGTAAAGCCCGCACTGGCAGAAGCCGGTAACTGGGAAACTTTTTGATTAATCCCTGTCGTTAACCACGGCGACAGGAGCTGGTTTTAAGCTGGCAATAAAAAAGGGCGAGAAATTCGCCCTTTTGCTGGATGGCTGACTACTGCTGCGGCTCAACAAAAATGCCGTCGCGATGCCCTGTTTCATTAAAAAACCAGATGCCCTGCGGATACTCTTCCAGCGCGACCAGATACATAGTGCCTTCGCTAAAGTCTTCAACCGCCAGCACCTTTCCGGCTCTGCGCGGCCCGCCGTCGGTTTTTACCGTAACCCGATCGTTCACCTTCATCTGATTTCCTCTGATAACACGCCAGATTGCTAAGATAGCGTAGCCGTTAACGGCGGGCAATGACCCATACGGCATGGACGATACCGGGAATATAGCCGCACAGGGTCAGTAAGATGTTTAGCCAGAAAGCGCCGCCAAAACCTACCTGCATAAATACGCCCAGCGGTGGCAGAAGAATAGCGATAATAATACGTAAAAAATCCATGATGCCTCCATAGCGTCGGATAACAGCTTGTTTTGTAATCGTTTATTGATTATAGCGGCAATTTGCCGTTTCGCTCGGCGCGCACGTGTAAAACAACGTAATCAATAAGCGTTATTTTCACTTTTTTAACGTTTTACAGTGAGACTTCTGACAACTACAGGGCTTACACTGTCCTCACTGCACCAACCCCAAAGGCGCAGTCAACCTAAAAAGTAACAAGGATTTTTGCCCGCGCAGCGCGGGCTTTTTTTTGTCTTTTTTCCGGGACATAGCGCTGAAAAGCGCAAAAAAAACCCGGCCAGAAGCCGGGAAAGAAAGGAAAATTCGTTACAGAGAAAACTCTCTAAGCACAGTCTGACCGAACCCGCTCTTAAGAAGAATCTTAAACACGTCGCCTGATGCAAAACGCCTGTGAATTTATCCACCTTCTGCCCTTCATAAAACCGCCCGGAAACGGCGTCAAAAGTTAGCGACTGCTTTTCCCCGCCCTCTTCATTTCTCTCTGTTTTTTGAGACTAATCCTGGTACAACCGTCTCGTTTAAACAGCGCTCCACCCTTCGCCTCCGGCGGATAACGCTATACTTGATTATCCTGCACCGCGTTCGGACAGAAGGAGAAATAACGATGCCAGCGCTGCATGACCCGCTTATGATCATTACCGATTTGGATGGTTCGCTGCTGGATCACCATACCTACAGCTGGCAGCCCGCTCAGGCCTGGCTGGATCGCCTGCAGTCCGCTGCGGTACCGCTGGTAATTTGCTCCAGTAAAACCGCTGCTGAAATTGTTCCTCTCCAGCGCTCGCTGGGCATCACCGGCGCGCCTTTTATAGCCGAAAACGGTGCCGTGGTTAAATGGCAGCAGCAAAATAGCGCTACGGCTTCTCTTCCGGGTGGTAAAAATTATGCCGCGATTTGCGCCACGCTCTCGCAGCTGCGTGAGCAACACGGTTTTAAATTTACCGGCTTCGCAGATGTTTCAGAGAAAGAGGTGGCGGACTGGACAGGGCTGACGCCGCACGATGCGGCGCTTGCTAAAACGCGTGAAGGCTCGGAAAGCCTGATCTGGCGCGATACGACAGAGCAATTTACCTTTTTTCAGCAGGCGCTGGCAAAACACGAACTGGAGCTGGTTCAGGGCGGTCGCTTCTGGCACGTCATGAATCAGGGACGCGGTAAAGGCGCAGCGCTGAGCTGGCTACTAACGCATTATCCCGCCTCCGGAAAAGGCCGCTGGATAACCATAGGTCTTGGCGATGGCCCTAACGACGCGCCCATGCTGGATAAAGTCGATTATGCCGTGGTGATCAAAGGCTACAGTAAAAACGCCGTTGAGCTAAAACGTCAGGATAAAGAGCATATCTTTTATAGCGCAGGTTTTGGCCCGCAAGGCTGGAGCGAAGGCCTGACGCACTATATAACGCAATAAACCCGCCCGCCAGACGGGCCAGCCTTAAGGAATACGCGATGAGTGATTTTTTCCAGAACGGCGTTATCACCAATTTTCATAATCTCACCGCACGTCCGGTCGAGGAGCTGGAAAAAGAACTGGTTTATTTTGCCGAGCGCCGCAAAATGGGGTTAATCCTGCCTTCCCTTTTTTCTGAACTGGAAGGCCCGGCGTTGGGCAATATCGTCGATGAACTGGCGAAAGTCCCCTATCTTGAAGAGATCGTGATTGGCCTGGATCGTGCCGACCGTGACCAGTTTCTACACGCTCGTGAATTTTTTTCCCGCCTGCCGCAGCGTCACCGAATTTTATGGAATGATGGCCCACGCCTGAAGGCGATTGACGCCGAGCTGGATAAAGAAGGTCTTTCGCCTTCGCAGCCAGGAAAAGGCCGCAACGTCTGGTTTTGTACCGGCTATACGCTGGCGTCTGAACGGTCAAGCTGCGTGGCGCTGCACGACTGCGATATCGTCACCTATGAGCGCGGTATGCTGGCTCGGTTGCTCTATCCGCTTGCCAATCCGGCTTTCCAGTATGAGTTTTGTAAGGGCTTTTACGCCCGCGTGGCCGATAATAAACTGAACGGCCGCGTTGGCCGCCTGCTGGTTGGGCCACTGCTGCGGTCGCTGCAAAAGGTTTACGGCCATTCGGAATATCTCGACTATTTAACCAGCTTCCGCTATCCGCTTTCCGGCGAGTTCGCGATGCGCACGCACGTGCTGAATAACATCAAAATCCCCGGCGACTGGGGGCTGGAAATCGGCGTGCTTTCGGAAATTTATCGCAACTACACCACGCGGCAGAGTTGCCAGGTCGAGATCGCCCATCACTACGATCACAAGCATCAGCCTCTGGCTGAAGATGATGGCACTGGCGGGCTGAAGCGCATGAGTAACGATATCGTGCAGTCTTTACTGCGTAAGATGGCGACGATGGGCGTTAATCTGACCAGTGACTCTTTTCGCGTGCTGAAAGCCACCTACTACCGTAACGCGCTGGATATGATGGAAATTTATAGCCATGAAGCGTCGATGAACGGGCTACGGTTTGACCAGCATGCGGAGGAAGCGGCGGTCGAGATGTTTACCCAGTCGATTCTGGAAGCGGGCCAGTCCTTTATTGAACGCCCCAATGAGAAACCATTTATTCCCAGCTGGAGCCGCGTGCAGTCTGCTTTTCCCGATATTATGCAGCGGATTTACAAGGCGGTGGAAGAAGATAATGAAGGCAACGTTTAGTCGCGGTCGCAGACGCGGTTTCTACCCGTTGCTTTAGCCAGATAGAGCCTGCGATCGGCTATTGAGCGCAGGCTGTCAAAATTGTATTCGCCGGTTTCCTGGCTGGAGGCGACGCCCAGCGACGCCGAAATCCGCAGCCACGCAGAATTACCGGCAAATACCTGTTTTCTGGCCAGCGTCAGACGTACCTGCTCGGCCACGTCGCGCGCCTCGCTGGCGCTGGCCGAGAGCACAATACAAAATTCCTCGCCACCCACGCGCCCTGCCGTTGCTTCACCAATAGTTTCATGGATCACCGCAGCGGCGTAGGACAGCACGCGATCGCCCGCTTCATGGCCATAATTGTCATTAATCTGCTTGAAGTGATCCAAATCCAACTGGATGACAGAGAAAGGTCTATTCCGCTGTCGGCTTTCCTGAATTAGCGCCTCCGCCTGCTCAAAAAATGCCGTACGGTTAAGCATTTTCGTCAGGCCGTCATGACTGGCGCGCCAGCGGAAAGTTTCCTGCATCTTTAGCATGCGCCCGACCAGACGGAAAATGGCCTGATGCGACAGCAGCAGCACCAGGGTAAACAGCAGCCACATGCCCAGCAGCGCCAGCGCTACTCTTCCGGTATCGCTGGCCAGCCCCTGAAGTAGCGTATCTACCTTAATCAGGACGCCTTCGGCATTGTGCGTTTTTACCCAGCTAACGTGACGCAAGCCTAATCGCAGCGTGCCCTGGCCGCCGAGGGAGATAGCCTTTGTTAGCCGGTGAAGCTGCGTCGGCGTAAACTGTTCGACAAGTGTTTTACTGCCTGCCGTACTGGCCAGTAAGGTGAAATGCGTGTTGTAAAACAGCAGGCTGCCCTTAGCGCGCTGCGGCAATGCCTGCTGCAACTGCTGGCTGATGCGGTTAGCCGGGAAGTCCATTGCCAGCACGCCATACCAGTAGCCATCCAGATCCAGCGGCAGGCTCAGCGTCAGCACGTCCCGCTCTCTGGCGGTGGCATAGAGGCCGCTCCAGCGCGATTGCCGCAGCGGGTTAATCTCTGGCCGCATCGAGGTAAACCAGAACGCTTTAGTGCTTTGTTCGAAGTGGCTGAGCGTTTCATTGTCGTGCAGCAGGGGCGTTGAGCTGAGCCAGAACCCGGAACGCGAGAGATACCAGAGGCGTGAATGGAAATCTTTGCCGGCATCGTTGAGTTGCAGGATCAGACTCATCACCAGCGTCGCCACCAGCTCTTTGCGCAGTCTTTCATTGTCCCGCTTTAGTAGCGGAAAGCGTGCCAGCTGGCTGTCTGCAATCCCGGTTAACGGCAGGCCGCGCGTTGCGCTGGCATAAAGGTGCCAGATCGGCTGGCGACGTAGCAGCGCAAAATTTTGCAGCTGTAGGCGCATATCGTTGCTTTCAGCCGGCGCACGCATCACCTGCTGTAGCATATTGCGATAAAAGAGAAGCTGATCGAGGCTGAACTGGAACTGGCGATCCAGCTCGCCGGAAAGCATATTCAGGCTGGCCTGCTGGTTAAGCTCATAGGTATCTTTCAATACCTCCGCTTCGCGCCAGGTCAGAAAAGAGGAAAAGAGAAAGACCAGCAGAAAACAGGCGTGAATCACCGCTTGCGGGCGGGAATGAAAAAAACCCTGAGCTAACTTCACGCAACCAAGCTCCCTGATGGCAGAATCGATGTTTCAGTTTAGTTGCGCCTGAGGGATTTGCAGGAAGTAAATGAAAACAGGACGAAAATTTTCGTCCCGTTTATCGGCTCAGCTGGCAAGTTGGTTTTGCTCCTCGTTAAGGGCGCAAAGCTCCTCTTCCCGAAAGGCTTCACGCCTGACGCTGTGCCCATCGTACCAGCGACACTCTACCATGCCGCTGGCATGGCCGGTGACAACCATCGCCGGACCACCTTCTTTAAGCTGTACCGCCTCACTGACCAGGATCATGCCTACTCCTTATGCAAAATGCTTTTCTGGGGGGAAATTCAGGTATAGCAGGCAATTGTCCGTTGCGCCGTTAACAGTAGGTAAAACTTTTGTTAAATATAAATAAGCAGTTAAAAATGCGAAAAATAAAAAAAGGAAATAAGTATTGTCAGGTAACTTTAAGTGAGGAGCTGCTATATGTGGCGTGGTATGAATATCAAACGAGTCCATTGTTTCTTGAGCGGTGACTACAAGGTTATTCACAATGGAGCAACGTTTGATATCAAAAGTAAATTTTAACGACAGGTCACGGAAAGTGCCTGTCACCGTAATTTTTATAGTGTAAAACAGTCGCGAAATTGCAGCAGCGCGGCGGTACTGTCCCCACTGGCCCAACCTTCCATCGCTACCGTTCCCTGATAGTCGACCTCATGCAGCACGCGTGCGATAGCACGATAATTGATTTCACCTGTACCCGGCTGCTGACGGCCAGGCACATCGGCGACCTGAATTTCGCCTATTGCCGCGCCCGCTCGACGGATCAGGGCAATCAAATTACCTTCGCCAATTTGTGCGTGATAAAGGTCAAGATTCATTTTCAGCCCGGGGCTGTCAACAGCCTCTACCAGCGCCAGCGTATCGGCCGCCAGTGCAAACGGTGTTCCCGGGTGATCAACCGGCAGATTAAGGTTTTCTAGCGTAAATACTCGACCTGCGCCCTCACCCAGCCTCGCTATTTTACGTAACGTATCTGCAGCTTTTAGCCACATTTCACCGGTGATGGTTTCCACGGGCTTTACCGGCAGGCCTTTGTCATCGAGCCCGGTACCATGCAAATTGAGCGTCGGACAATTTAAGCGCTCTGCCACGGCCAGCGAAGCTTCCGCGCTTTGGAGCAGCTGTTGGATCTCTTCTTTATCGAGCAAATTACCTGACAGATAACCGGTCATAGAGGTAAAACGTGCACCAGTAGCAGCCAGCGCGGCAATGTCTTTATTGGCCCATCCCCAGATTTCAACACCAAAACCCAGCTCGTGAATACGCTTGACCCGTTCTACAAACGGCAAATCGAGAAAAACCATTTCGGCACATACGGAGAGTTGATAGCTGCACATTAGCGGCCTCCCAGCTTGACTGGCTGGCCGTGCTTCACGGATTCAATACAGGCTAACGCGATTTCAAGTGCGTTGCGTGCATCTTCGCCAGTAGCACGCGGCGTTTCTCCTGTGCGGATGCAGCGGGCAAACTCAATCATTTCCATTACGTAGGCTTCACGCAGCAGATCGGAGTCCATGCGGGAGGTTTCAATCGCGATGCCGTCGGCATGGTAACGCACGCAGTTAGTGGCGTTGATATGGCCAGCCTGTAACATGCCTTTACTACCGAAAACTTCACCACGTACGTCGTAGCCATAAACCGCCTGGAAATTGGCCTCAGCGGTGGCAATAGCGCCGTTATCAAAACGGATAGTCACTACCGAGGTGTCAAGTAACCCCTTATCTTTGAAATCCGGGCGCACCAACGCATCAGCCAGCGCATAAACTTCCACCGGCTTAGCGCCATAGTTAAAGTGCAACAGCGTATCGAAATCATGGATCAGGGTTTCAAGGAATATTGTCCATTGTGGTATGGGTGCCGGATCGCGTAAGGCTGGATCGCGGGTGACCGAGCGGCTTAATTGCGTTGTGCCATTCTCACCCGCTTTCACTGCTGCTATCGCGGCCGCAAATCCGCTGTCAAAGCGTCGGTTAAAGCCAACCTGCAATACCACGCCTGCTCCTTTGGCCGCTGCAATAGCACGGTCCGCCTCATCCAGCGTAACCGCCATCGGTTTTTCACAAAACACATGTTTGCCTGCGCTGACTGCGGCAATAACCCATTCAGCATGCGTGCGGGCTGGCGAAGCGATAACAACGGCATCAATTTCAGCATCCATTAACAGCTCATGCAGGTTGCTATAAGCTTTTTCAACGCCGAGTTTTTCGGCCAGTTTCGCCGCTGCGCCTGGCTGTGGATCGGCCACGGCTGCCAGAGTTGCACCGGGCACGCGCCAGGCAAGGTTTTCAGCGTGAAAGCTTCCCATACGTCCTGCGCCAATCAGGCCAACACGTACCGGTGGTTTTTGAAAAGTCATAATTTACTCCTTATTGTTCAGGGTTACCGATGTGGGTAGAAAGAGGTTCTAAAGGTCGCCGCGCCTCTTCGGCAAAACGACGGGATTTGGAAAGCATGAGGGGTTCAATATGCTCAAGCGAAACGCCGCGAGTTTCCGGCAGAAAACGTTTTACAAACCAGAACGCCACCAGGCATCCCAAAGCACACAGCATGAGCGGAAACGCGCCATGAAAGCGTGCCATCAGCAGGACGCTGCGGTTCATCATTGGAAAACTTTGCGTGACGATAAAATTCGCTACATACATGGATGAAAAAGCGAACCCCATTGCCACGGCACGAATGCGGTTAGGGAAAATTTCAGATATCAGCAGCCAGGCACCAAGACTCCATGACAGACCAAAGATCAACACAAAGGCCACCAGACCAACTACCGGCAATAAACCTTCTACCTGCGTAATAAATGCCCATGAAGTAAACATCAGACATAGCGCACAGCCAAGCGCTCCCCAACGTAGCAACGGCGTACGGCCCAGACGATCAATCACGCTCAGGCAAACAGCTACCCCCACCAGTAGCGCAAGGCCCAAAAAAATGCTCTGGAATAGCGAAGTTTGCATGCTTCCAGAAATGTTTTTTAGCAGCGACGGCGCGTAGTAAAGCAGAATATTGATGCCGGACACCTGTTGCAGAACGGCAATAGCGCAGCCAATTAACAAAATGTAGCGGGCGCGTTGGTCACGTAAAATACGGCGCTGGTTTGACTGCGCGCTTTCATGCCGGAAAGAAATAAGGATCTCCTGGAGTAAACGATCGGCATGCTGTCCGTTAGATAAACGCGTCAATACCTCATGGGCGCGCTCTGTTTTCCCTTTAAGCGCCAGCCATCTTGGCGATTCAGGCATAAACGGCACTAACAGCAGAAAGAGTGCACAGGGCACCACGCCAGAAGCCAGCATCCAGCGCCAACCTGCATTAACCAGCCACTCATGCGTCATTCCGCGCGCAATAAAGTAATTCACCACATATACGGTCACCTGACCGCCAACCATGAGCATCTGTTGCAAACCCAGCATGCGGCCCCGCCAGTCTTTTGGCGATATTTCAGCGATATATAGCGGAGTAATAGCGGAGGCCATGCCTACTGCCAGTCCGCCGATAAGCCGATAAATTACAAAATCGGTTAAGGAGTTGGCTAACGCTGCGCCAGCAGCAGAGATGACAAACAGAACTGCGGTAGCAATTAGCGTCGATTTACGCCCAATCCGGTCGGAAATGTAGCCGACCCCCCAGGCCCCGAAGACACATCCCAAAATAACATTTGAAACGGCCCAGCCACTTTCCCAGGGCGAAAGGTTGAAATGTTCCGAAAATGGATCGATAACGCCGGAGATAACCGAGGCGTCATAACCCAGGATAACGCCGCTTAGTGAAGCGATAGAGCAGATGAAAAGGATCAGCCTTAAATTATGTTTACGCATGTTATTTATTTCCTTTTTTGCGCGATGAGCACACTTGCCATAGCTATTGCAAAGCTGATGCCAAAGGCAAAAAAGGAAATTATGTGAGACGCGGCACGGATTTAACTCACAAAACGGCAATAAAATTTACATGTAAACTTAACATGTAAATAAAATGTACATTTCATTTGCTATGCGGAGCGCGCTATGTACGCCATTGAACGTTTGCCTTTTAAAGATGAAAGCGACCCTATTTTTAGCCTTCCGACCAATACGGAATTTGCTCACTGGGACAATTTGCTTTGGCAAGGCTGGCATAGCTTTGAACGAGGTGAAAAACCTGCCTGGATACGGCCCGGCATTTTGCAATCCTGGCAGCGCTCGCAAATGCGCAATATCGATTTATCCTCCTTTAATTACGTTGCTCCTCCCCCGGATGAACTGGCCAGTATCCTTGAACACAATGCAGCGCTAATCCGGGTAGCACAGAGCATTATGGAAAACCTGCTGGCCTATAACCCGGATGGTCATATTAATTTGACCGATGCCCAGGGGGTAACGCTACATTATTGTGGTGCCGATTTAACGCCGGTTGGCAGTATTCTTCGTGAAGACGTGCTGGGTACAAACTGCACGGCCCGCTGTCTGACAGAGCAGCGACTGGTATATGTATTAAGTGGTGAAAACTGGAAGCTGGCTTTGCGCAAACGCAACCGCCAGTGTGCCGCTGCTCCTGTTCGCGATGCCAGCGGGCAGCTTATTGGCGTTCTGACGCTGACCGCTACGCCAGATAATTTCAATACGCATACGCTGGGCACCGTTCAGGCAGCAGCAGAAGCCGTGGGCCAACAGCTGATGCTGCAACGATTGCTGGCAGAGCAACAATCCATCCTGGAAACGCTGAATGAAGGCGTGATTGTCAGCGATCGTTTTGGACGCATCAAAACCCTCAACCGCTATGCCCGGCAAATATTTCCCGGGCTCGACCCGGATAGTGGCTCTATCGACACGCTTCTACAGCCACAGGAGGGTTCTTTGCTTACTATGCCGTTTTGCAACGATCGTGAATTGCAATTTGTTCCGGGCGGCCTGCAGCCTGTTTCCTGTCTGATTTCATTAATGCCAGCGCCTGACGGCGGAAGGGTATTATCGCTGCGCGAAAACCAGCGTATCCGTGCTATTACGCGTAGAGTGATAGGTGTTAGTGCCAGTTACCGTTTCGAAATGATCCGGGGTAATGCGCCATCGCTATTACAGGCCATGCAAAAGGCTCGCGCCAGCAGCAGAACCGACAGTACCGTATTGCTGACCGGTGAAAGCGGTACAGGTAAGGAGCTATTCGCACAAGCAATTCATAACGCCAGTTCACGCCATCAGGAACCTTTCATTGCGTTGAACTGTGGCGCATTGCCAAGAGATTTAATACAGAGCGAGCTGTTTGGCTACAGTGATGGTGCCTTCACCGGATCACGTCGTGGCGGTTCGGCGGGCAAATTTGAGCTGGCTGATGGCGGCACTCTGTTTCTTGATGAAATTGGTGAAATGCCGCTGGAGGCGCAAACCAGTTTGCTGCGCGTATTGCAGGAAAACGAAGTGCTGCGTATTGGCGCAGCACACCCCATTCGCATTAATGTGCGCATTATCGCCGCGACTCACTGTAATTTGCTGGATGCGGTGGAGAAAGGGGCTTTCCGTCGAGACCTCTACTATCGACTGAACGTCATTTCGCTGGAAATTCCACCGCTGCGTCAGCGGCAGGAAGATATTCCCGAATTAGTTAATGGTTTTATTCAGTCACTTTGTGCCCGTCTTAAACGTATCACTCCGCGCGTAACAGCCGAGGCCCTGAGCTGCATGCAAAACTGGCACTGGCCCGGCAACGTGCGCGAACTTGAAAATCTGGTTGAGCGTATGGTCAATTTATGTGAACAACTGGAGATCGACTGTCAAGATTTACCTGAGGAAATGACCCGCACGAAAGCAGGAGTAAGCAGTACAGATACGCTGCCTTCATTACAGCACAATGAACGCCAACATGTGCTGAAAGTAGTCAGTGAAAAAAAAGGCAATCTACGCCAGTCCGCGCAGCAACTGGGAATTTCACGTACTGCACTTTATAACAAGTTGAACCAGTGGCAGGTAGATATAAAGCTTTTGAGAGGACAATAGCTCAATGTTAATACCGGGCATTCCGCTTATGTGAATGTGAATATTGTTAATACTTAACTATTTATACTATTGCCAGAGTCCCGCTTCCTGATAATACTGCATTGGATAGTGTAACAAAAGAAGCACACTGCCTTACCCATTCTGAAAAATTCAAATAAACAGTGACTTATAAAAACATCAGCGGCACTAATCTGAAAAATGCCGTTTAGGCTTCGTTTAAGATGATACTGGTTTAGTTAACACAAATTTACCTATATTGTCTTTATTTTACGTAGCTTTGTAACATTCCTCTGACAGGAGTTTCTGTGAATATCAAATATCGACCGGATATAGACGGCCTGCGCGCGTTAGCAATCGTGCCCGTTTTACTCTTCCATGCCGGCTTCAGTACGTTTTCAGGCGGCTATGTCGGCGTTGACGTTTTCTTTGTGATCAGTGGTTTTTTGATTACTTCCATCCTGTTGAAGGATATCCATAACAGCAGCTACAGCATTATCGACTTCTATGAACGGCGTATTCGTCGTATTTTCCCCGCCCTGTTTTCGGTGATTCTGTTTGTGCTGCTGGTGGCGCCTTTTGCGCTGCTGCCTGACGACTACAACTTCCTGCCAAAAGAAGTTGCCGGGGCGCTGCTGTTTGTGTCGAATATCGTCAGCTGGCGCAAGTCGGGCTATTTTTCCAGCGATGCTGAAGAGCGGCCGCTGCTGCATACCTGGTCGTTGGGCGTCGAGGAGCAGTTCTATATCTTTGCGCCAATTATCCTGTTCTTTATCATCGTTAAGCTGAAGCGCAAGCCCGATCTGTTCCTGCTCGGTATTTTTGCCGCCTCTTTCCTGTTAAGCATTTTCCTTACCGGCCCGAAACCTTCCGCCGCTTTCTACCTGCTGCCTTCACGCACGTGGGAACTCATGGCCGGTTCACTGCTGGCGCTGAACCGCGTGGCGAAGCCGCGCAGCGCTTTGCTTAATGAGCTGATTGCGTTGGCCGGTTTTGCCGCTATCGTCGGCAGCGTTTTCCTGTTCAATGCAAAGACGGCGTTTCCTGGCTATGCCGCCGCGCTACCGGTTTTTGGCAGCGTGTGCATTATCTTTGCCGCGCAGCAAACGCTGGTTGGCAAGCTGCTGTCGCTGAAACCCGTGGTGTTTATCGGGCTGATTTCCTATTCGCTCTATCTGTGGCACTGGCCGCTGATTGTCTTTTTCCGCAACTGGAATCTGCTGATGGACAGCAGCGGACGCTGGCTGGTGGTCGCGGTGTCGTTGGTGATCGCCACGCTTTCCTGGCGCTTTATCGAACGTCCTTTCCGCAACCGCAGCGCCTTTCCTGCCGCGCGCTTATATAAAACCAGCGCCGTCGGCCTGGCCATTCTGGTCGCGGTGAGCGCGGCAACCTGGACCAAAGGCGGCTGGCCAACGCGCTTTAGCCCGCAGACGCAGGCGTTTATCGCGGCGCACAAAGACTTTAGTCCGGCCAGAAGCAGCTGCCACTTTAACGGCGGCGTGCCGGAAACGTCGAGCTACTGTCACTTTGGCACAGAGAAACCGACTGTAGCCGTCTGGGGCGACAGTCATGGTGTAGAACTTTCCCGCGCGCTGGGTAATAACCACGTTTCGCTCTATGAAATCACCTATTCCGCTTGCCCACCAGCCCTTGGCTTCCAGCTGGACGTGCGGCCGAACTGTATTGCGCACAACCAGCGCGCCATCAATTTTATCGAAGCGGACAAGGCGATTAAGGTGGTGGTAATGGTGGCACGCTATGAAGCTTATCCCACCTCGTTCTACCGCAATCTGAATGAGAGCGCTGAGCAGCTGATGGCGCACGGCAAGAAGGTAATTATTGTTGGACCAGTGCCGTCGCCGGGTGTTGATGTTCCTACCACGCTGGCGCGCGGGCGCGATTCGCAGTTCGCCTTTAACAATCCGGCGTTCGACAATATCAAAAAGTATATTGATGCTGGCGTAGTGCGCTTTATGCCCTCTTCCGTGCTCTGTCAGCAGAATAAATGCAACATGCTGGTCAACGGCAAACCGCTGCTGTTTGATAACAACCATCTGAGCATGGCGTCAGCGAATTACGTGGCGAGCTATCTGTCGCGTACCGTTAATGCGCAACAGCAGCAGCCCAGCCAGCCGCAAAGAGTGGCAAACCTGTAAAGAAGAGATAAAAAAAGCGGAAGAGAGGCTCTTCCGCTTAAAAGTTTTGACGCCAGGGTTAGATTTTGCAGCCTTCGCAGTCTGCTTCATCGCCCAGGTCAGTCGGCACTTCGCTGGCTTTTTTTTCCGCGTTGGCTTCCGCCTGCTCCAGCTCGGCATCAATATCAAATTCAAACATATCGTCTTTCATCTTCGCTCCCGGTTTGGTGAAGGGCTGTCTTTATACTGATTATGACCGCAGTTTGCCAGCCAGATTTACCACGCACAGCACGATCGATCCGACAATAAAACCGAGTACCAGGTTGGCGCCGTTGCTCACCAGCGAGCTGACGATGCCACCGTACCCGGCGGCCAGATGCTCAATATAGTGATGAATAAACGGCACGCCGTGCGCAATAATCCCGCCGCCGACCAAAAACATCGCCAGCGTGCCCACCACCGTCAGCACCTTCATCATTTTAGGTGCCAGCGTCAGCAACACACCACCGATACCCTGCGCCAACGACGAAGATTTCTGTTTCAGCCACAGGCCCAGATCGTCGATTTTCACAATGCAGGCTACGATTCCGTATACGCCAATCGTCACCAGAATAGCGATACCCGCGAGGATAACTATCTGATTAAGTAGCGGCGCTTCTGACACGATGCCCAGCGTGATCGCTACGATCTCCGCTGACAGAATAAAATCGGTGCGCACCGCGCCTTTTACCTTTTTCTTTTCAAAGGCGGCCGCTTCCTGCTGTGAGAGATTACGTAGCCGCTGTTCGCGCGCCTCGTCGCTGTTCTCTTTTTTACCGTGCAGGCTGTGAACGACTTTCTCTACGCCCTCATAGCTCAGGTAAGCGCCACCCAGCATCAGCAACGGCGTAATCGCCCAGGGGATCCAGGCGCTGATTGCTAACGCCAGCGGCACCAGAATCAGCTTATTTAAAAAGGATCCCTTTGCCACCCCCCAGACCACCGGCAGCTCGCGGTTGGCCTTGACGCCGCTAACCTGCTGCGCGTTCAGCGACAGGTCGTCGCCCAGCACGCCAACCGTCTTCTTTGCGGCGACTTTGCCCATCACCGAAATATCGTCCATCAGCGTGGTGATATCGTCCAGTAACGTCAGTAAACTACTTCCTGCCAAAATACCCTTCCTTATTTAATGTTCATCATGCTGGCAGCAGGGGCAGACTTCCACCGCCGCTACCGCCATATCCGCCACGCCATCGCAATCCCACTCTACCCGCACCGGCGCGTTTTCAGCCAAATCGTGATGCAGAAATTTGCTGACCGGACTTTCGGTCATCCCGCTAATCTCTTCCGTGGCAACCAGGCGATTGCCAACGAAAATGCGCGCGGTGGCCTGCGTGTTGACCATCCGCTCGCCGCTGAGTTTATACAGCCGCCTGACTGTCAGTTTGATACTGGCCATCGCCGCCTCTGTTACAGGATGTTAAAGAGAGCATACTAAGCAAGTATGCGCGAGAGATGCAAATTATGTGGCCTGAATCGCTTTTTCAGCTAAAAAAAGTGACTATTCATCTGGTTGAAACAAGATTTTAACGTTACCGTAACCGCCTTTTATCTGCACCGAGAAAATTTATGTTACGCCGCTCACCCGCTTTGCTTCCTCTCCTGGCCGCTTTGTTTGCCCTTTACTTTATCTGGGGCTCAACCTATTTCGCGATCCGCGTGGGCGTGGAGAGCTGGCCGCCAATGATGATGGCTGGACTCCGCTTTCTGCTGGCCGGGACGGTGCTGCTGGTTTTCCTGCTGCTGCGTGGTGAAAAGCTGCCCGGCTGGCGGGCGACAGGCAATGCCGCGCTGGTCGGCATTATGCTGCTGGCGGTCGGCAACGGCGCGGTAACGATTGCAGAGCACCAGCAGGTGCCGTCCGGCATTGCCGCCGTAATGGTCGCTACCGTGCCGCTGTTTGCCATGTGCTTTAGCCGCCTGTTTGGCATGCCTGGCCGCTGGATAGAATGGCTGGGAATTGCCGTCGGGCTGGTGGGCATTATTCTGCTCAACAGCAGCGGACATCTGGCCGGTAATCCCTGGGCGGCATTGATGATCCTGATCGGCTCTGTCAGCTGGGCGTTTGGCTCGGTATGGGGATCGCGTATTGCTCTGCCTGCGGGGATGATGGCTGGTGCAGTTGAAATGTTAGCCGCCGGCATGGTTTTGCTGCTGGGCAGCCAGCTCAGCGGCGAAAAGCTGGCCGCTGCACCCGCGCTGTCCGGGTTTCTGGCGCTGGGCTATCTGACGCTGTTCGGCTCCGTTATCGCTATCAACGCCTATATGTTTCTTATTCGCAACGTTAGCCCGGCTATCGCCACCAGCTACGCCTATGTTAATCCGGTGGTTGCCGTATTGCTGGGGATGGGATTTGCCGGCGAGAGCCTGACGCCGCGCGAATGGCTGGCGCTGGGCATTATCGTGCTGGCGGTGGTGCTGGTGACGCTGGGCAAATATCTTTTCCCCGGCAGACCGGTGATTAAATCCGTCAGGGCTGATTAGGCCGGGCATCGTCCAGTGGATGAATACCCTGCCAGTCAATTTCGCCGTTGCCTTCTGCGGCGAAAATCCACTCCTCCAGTCGGGAACCGATAGCTTCATCGCTCAGCTTCTTTTTATTGCGCAACGCGCATTCCCAGATAATCATTACCCGCCAGCCGCTGGCGCTGAGTTCCTGGATAAAGCGTTGGTCGCGCTCGACGTTACCGTTGATTTTATTAACCCAGAAATCGGTTCGCGTGGCGGGGACTTTGAAAAGGTAGCAGTTATGATGATGCCAGAAACAGCCGTGGACAAAGATAATGGCCTTGTGGCTCTCCAGCACAAAATCCGGTTTTCCCGGTAGCGACTTGTCCTGCACGCGATAGCTGAAGCCCAGGTTTGCCAGCAGTTCCGCCAGCCGGGTTTCAATCGCCGTATCCTGCGTGCGGATGGCGCGCATGTTTTTACTGCGGATTTCTGAGGTATGTACGTCAGCCATAGCACCTTCCTTATCGTGGCTTAAGTATAGTGCCCTTCTGTGCCAGCGGCCGCAAAGCAATCAGCAGCAGTGGGCGCGCCGCAATGCTGCCGATTTATTCAGATGGCCGACCTTTAGCGAGAAGCGTCCTTCTGCTTTACCGCCTGCGCAATCCAGGGCTGAAGCAACCTGGCGACCGCGGCAAAAGCGGGTACCACCACCGAGTTGCCAAACTGGCGATAGGCCTGGCTGTCCGAAACCGGAATGCGAAAGCTGTTGCCGCCTGGCGTTTCAAAGCCCATCAGGCGAGCGCACTCCCGTGGCGTCAGGCGACGCGGACGGCGCAGCTGGTTTTGCGGATGGTCAAAATCTTCTTCACCAAGCATTTTGTCCCAGCCGCGATCGATCAGGATTTCCGAACCGTCCTTATAGTAACGGGCAGAAAGCGTGCGCACCACGCCGTGCTCCTTCTGCGGATCGACCAGGCCATAACCAAAGCCGTTGCCTTTCGCCTGATGCTTTTTGGCGTAGTTATAGAGATATTTCCACAACGTTGGCGTCAGAATATATTTTGCTGCCACTTCCTTATCCAGCAGATCGCGCAGCATCACGCGCTGCTGCGGATAGAGCGAGGAAAGGACGGAGAGGCTGAATTTTGGCAGTTGCAGATCGCGCCTGAAGCCCACCAGCACAATACGCTCGCGGTGCTGCGGCAGGAAGTGTTTACCATCGACGATTTTGGGATCCGCCGCGCCGTTGATTTCCGCATCGGCCACGTCATAGCCCAGCTCGTCCAGCGTCTGCATAATGATGCGGAAGGTTTTACCCTTATCGTGGCTTTTCAGGTTTTTGACGTTTTCCAGCACGAAAATAGCCGGTTTTTTCGCGGTAATAATGCGGGCCACGTCGAAAAAGAGCGTACCCTGCGCTTCGCACTCAAAGCCGTGGGCGCGGCCCAACGCATTTTTCTTCGAGACGCCCGCCAGCGAGAACGGCTGACAGGGGAAACCGGCCAACAATACGTCGTGATCCGGCACCTGCTGGTCAATATGCCGATAGGCTTCCTGCTCGCTAACCGGGCTGGCGCTGAGCGTGACGTCGCGGATATCCTGGTTAAAGACGTGCGCCTGCGGATCGCAATACCAGTTCGCCTTATAGGTTCTGACCGAGTATTTATTCCATTCGCTGGTAAACACGCACTGGCCACCAATAGCTTCGAAACCGCTGCGGATACCGCCAATGCCGGCGAACAGATCGATAAAACGAAAAGCATAGTGCGGATGGTGCGCCGGCGGTTGCGGCAGCATAGCCGCCAGCGCGCTGGCCTCCGCCTCGCTTAACGGATTGCCCGCTCCTTTCAGCCAGCGGCTTAACGCTTCCCGCGTCCAGCTATGGTGACCAACCTGTTGTAGCGTTGCCACAAGCGTTTTGCTGTCGTACACGGCCAGCAGGCGCTGCATTAGCTGCTGGTCTTCTGTGTACTGGTCTGGTGCTGCTGCGATGCTGTCGAACTCGCTCATAATCACTCGGTTAACGGAAATAAACGCCTGCCAGTCTATCACTTCAAGGGGTGAAAGCCAGGTAACCCGCAGACTTTTATAGCGGACCTGAAGCCGTGACATTGCACGACCATCCGCCTAAACTTGCCCTGTTTAAAAAAATGGAGCCTGATACAATGAGCGATATCACACGTCCGCCGCTAACCTTGCCGAATGGCGCTGACAAACTGCTGCTGCACTCCTGCTGCGCGCCCTGCTCTGGCGAAGTCATGGAAGCCATTGCCGCGGCCGGGATCGACTACACCATCTTCTTCTACAACCCGAATATTCATCCGCAAAAGGAATATCTGCTGCGTAAGGAAGAGAATATCCGCTTCGCTGAAAAGCACGGCGTGCCTTTTGTCGATGCCGACTACGATACCGATAACTGGTTTGAGCGTGCCAAAGGAATGGAATGGGAGCCGGAACGCGGCGCGCGCTGCACTATGTGTTTCGATATGCGTTTTGAACGTACCGCGCTTTATGCGCATGAACACGGTTTTCCGGCGATGACCAGCTGTTTAGGTATTTCGCGCTGGAAAAACATGCAGCAGATTAACGACTGCGGTGAACGCGCCGCGGCACCTTATCCCGACCTGGTATACTGGGACTACAACTGGCGTAAGAAAGGCGGTTCGGCACGCATGATCGAGATCAGCAAGCGCGAACGGTTTTATCAGCAGGAATATTGCGGCTGCGTCTATTCGCTGCGTGACAGCAATCTGCATCGCAAAAGCCAGGGTCGTCCGCTGATTAAGCTTGGCGTGCTCTATTACGGCGATGAAGAAGAGAAGTCATAAAGCCCTGTCGGCGGGCAGAATGCTGCTTTAATCGCTTGCGCAGTAGCAACCCCCTGATGCGCTAATCAGGGGAAACCGCCATGCTTATTTCTTTTTCTTAGATTTTTTCAGCAGCGCACGAACCTGCTTAAGCTCGCTGGCGCTCAGCTGCGCGTCGGCTTCTTCCGGCACGCTCTGATTATCGACGGCAGGTTCCTGCTGCTGCGCAGCAAGGCTGAGCTGTAAAAGCTGGCTAACTTCCTGGCTTAGGGAAGTCTGGTTTTCCTGCGCCAGGTTTTTCAACGTCTCTTTAAGCGCGGGATCGATTTTTAAAGTTAAGCTGACGGTATCGTTCATACTGATTCTCCTGATAAATGTCTGCCACACGGTAGCCTGAAAAATTTAGTTTAACTATACTGTCACAAAAATTTAATATTTCTCTCGCGCCTCGATAAACTCCCGCAGCACATCCGGATCCAGCTCGCAAAATTCCCCTTTTAATTCCGCACAAAGTTTTGCCATGTAGGTTATCAGAAAGTCGGCGTTGTGCTCCGCCAGGCGTCTTCCCTCAACGGTTTGCATCGTTTGCGGCAGCTTGAGCAGTTTTTTCTGGAAATGATCGAGCGCCCACTCGGTATCGTTTAAAGGACGCTCTTTGCCTAACGGATCGGCGCTATCAAACAGCGAGCGGCCCAGCGCGCCGGATACATAGAACACGCGCGCCAGCCCGATAGCGCCCAGCGATTCGAGACGATCGGCATCCTGCACGATTTTTGCCTCCAGCGTTTGGGCTGTGACGCCCGCGCTAAAGCTATGCGCGTGGACCACATGCGCCACCGCCTCATATTTATCTTCAGGAAAGTCGGGGAATTCTTCGCGCAGAATACGCCGCGTCTCTACCGCCGCCTGCGCCGAAGCCAGATGGCGCTCGGGGTGGTTTTTGGGCAGATTGACGATATCGTGAAAATAGCAGCCGGTTAGCACAACCAGCTCATCGACCGCCATCCCTTTCATAATACGCTGTGCCGTTAGCCAGACGCGTCGCAGATGCGCCACGTCATGCGCTTTATCATCCTGCGGCCAACTGGCATGCAGCCAGCTCTCAAAACGTGTTTGCCAGTGAGCGAGTGACATAGACTTCTCCTTATAGTTTGGACTTGTCGAAACGTCAGTAAGTTAAGTCTCTTCACTGCGAGGCAAGAGATCGTCCACCTCATGGTTATAACGTTAATTTTAACGCTTTCACAACAGGTTTCACCTCATCATCCAGCGCGAGCTGGCTTGTTTTTAGGCAAATGGTTAAATATTTATAATGTAGTATTTGCAATTAGTTATCGGCATTTTGCCGCACAGTAAGTTAGAATCAAAGCCGAGCGGCACGTTGTTTTTATCTTGCAAATCACCAAAAGCGCCAGATTATGTTGCGCTATAATGACTGTAAGGGATTGTAAAGACGACATATCTCAAATTGACGATGTCAGCATTTTGCCGATATCCGGAGGCCGGTCAGACCAGTAATTTACCGCCTGCGTAACAAAGAAAACGGGCGTAAACAACTGGTCCAAAAATAAACAAGCACAGCTAATGTTTGCTTTACTCTTACTGCACTTTTTTAACACAGAGCAGCCCGGGCTGCCCTTTCGTCTGATGGCTGTGAACGGTGTTTTCACTAATAAGTAACAGGGGTCAAATTATGAAAGAACGCCCGATTTTGTTTAGCGATCAACGGGTGCGCGCGCTCCTCTCCGGTCAGCAGACCCAGACCCGACGTATTATGAAGTCACAACTCTTTGGCCCAGGTCAGGATAACCACGAAGGTTGCTACGGTATTGACGTACTGAACAATCACCTACAGGGCGACCGCGTAATGGGCATGGAGAACTTAAGCTACCACTGCCCTTACGGTCAGCCTGGCGACCGGCTGTGGGTCAGGGAAACCTGGCGCGGCCCGGTAGTGCCTGCCGATGCGATGGCCGAATATGAACGCAATCCGGCCCAGTTTAAATCATCGGCCTGGTGCCGCTACCGCGCGGATACCAGCGAGTTTTCCAGCGCGGGCGAGGAAGATGAGCATTTCGGCTGGCAGGCAGGCATTCATATGCCGCGCTGGGCCAGCCGTATCGATCTGATGATTACCGGCATTCGCGTCGAAAAAATCCAGGATATCAGCGATGACGACGTGCTGGCCGAAGGCGTGCAGACCGACTCCCACTTTTTAAATAACTTTTTCACCATGCACAGCGAAGTCGTTTCACCAAAAGATGCCTGGCGCAAACAGTGGGCATTACAGTATGGTGGCACCAGTTGGGAAGTTAATCCCTGGGTTTGGGTGATCGAGTTCAAACGGGTGTAATCCTGCCCTTAAAGGTGGCGCGATGATCAAATGGTTGAGGACCACAGAGGCAACGTTTGATGAAATGCCCTGGCGAGAAGCAATGGCCATTCCCCTGCTCGGGGCATTGAATGAGGCCGAGCAGCAGCAGCTGATCCTGCTGGCGGCGCGTTTCCTGCAGCAAAAACGGCTGGTAGCGTTACAGGAGTTTGTGCTGGATGACGTGAAGTCAGCACGTCTGGCGCTGCTGTTTTGCCTGCCGGTTCTCAACCTTGGCTACGAATGGCTGGATGGCTTTCACGAGGTGTTGATTTATCCGGCACCTTTCGTTGTGGACGACGAGTGGCAGGATGAATTTGGTCTGGTACATCGTGAAAGCATGGTGCATTCCGGCCAGAGCTGGCAGCAGGGACCAATCGTGCTCAACTGGATGGACGTGCAGGATTCTTTCGATCTCTCCGGCTATAACCTGGTTATCCATGAGGTTGCACACAAGCTGGATAGCCGTGGCAGCGGTTATGCTAACGGTGTTCCCGCTATGCCGTTACGTAACGTGGCCGCCTGGGAGCAGAATTTACACGCGGCTATGGCTTCTATTCAGGATGAAATTGATCTGGTTGGCGAAAGCGCCGCCACGATTGATGCTTATGCGGCCAGCGATCCGGCAGAGTGTTTTGCGGTACTGTCAGAATATTTTTTCAGCGCGCCCGAGCTGCTGGAAGAACGTTTTCCAGCGCTTTATCAGCATTTCTGCCGCTTTTACCGTCAGGAGCCGCTAAAGCGCGTGAGTAATGACGAAATCGTACATTAACCGTGCCGGTTGTTTTAAAGATAGCCAGTTGAAAGCGTTAAACTTTTTTCCTGTTGACACGGCGAACCACCCTCGCTACTATGCGCTCCATCAACCGATTCCTCTGTAGTTCAGTCGGTAGAACGGCGGACTGTTAATCCGTATGTCACTGGTTCGAGTCCAGTCAGAGGAGCCAAATTTAAAAAAGCCCGCTCTTATGAGCGGGCTTTTTGCTGGAAAATATTCAGTCACCCTTCCGCATCAATAATGGCTAATCGACTTCTGTCAGATTAATGCCAGTTACGTTTGGCAGACACAGCGCGGCAATAATTCCAGTGCAATATGACACAATCGCCAGTATGCCCATCGAATAGCCTAAAGCAAAATGACTCGACGCAATTCCTACCAGAGCAGGCATTAATGAACCAAAGCCGCGTCCAAAGCTGGCGCAAAAACCAGCCCCGCTACCGCGAATATGCGTTGGATAAAGTTCAGAAAAAGCGGGTGCCAGACCTGAAGCTAAACCGCCCTGCAAAGCACCCAGGAAAAACCCCAGTACAAGCGTGATATTTAAGCTGAAGCTGGCAAACATATAAACGCTGACCACCGCCATCTGGCACAGCAGAAACAGTATGATAGTTTTCCAGCGGCCAAATTTATCGCTTAGCCTGCCGTAAAGAAATGGCCCGACTAACGAACCAAGGATATTTATCGCTAAATAGCCGGACATAGATACTACCGGCAAGCCAAGCTCCATACGTAAATAGGTTGGCAGCCAGGTGATCATTATGTAAGCCCCGCCAAATATTCCACTTGCCAGGACTGTTGCCGTAACGGTAATACGACGATGGCCGGACTGAAATATCTCTGTGACTTTGCCAGATTTTTTATCTGCCCTTGAAAAAACGGGTGATTCAGGGACCAGACGACGAATGAACCACACTAAAACCGCAGGCACTATGCCGATAAAAAAGAACACTTTCCATGCCGTTTCCTGCGGGAAAAAGTTCAGTAAAACAGGTAAAACAGCCAGCGAAATGGCATAGCCAATTGCGTATCCACTTTGAATCGATGCCCCAACACGTCCACGATAGCTGGCGCGAATAACTTCGCTGATTAGTACTCCTCCAACGACCACTTCTCCGCCGTAGCCCAGGCCCTGTAAAAAACGAACGATAAGAAACTGCCAGAACTCGCCGCATAGCGCAGTAAGTGCCGTAAAGCAGGCAACCCATAATACCGTTAGCTGCATGACGCGTATGCGGCCCCAGCGATCGGCCAGCATACCCGAGCTCCACCCTCCAAGCGCGCTACCGATTAACGATGCGGAGCCTAATATACCGGCCTCAGATTTAGTCAGTATGGCCAGGCTTAATAAAATTGGCATCACCAGCGCAAAAATCGTGCTGTCCATGGAGTCAAGGACGAATCCACCTAAACATGCCCACCAGGTCTTTTTTTCATTTCCGGTGAGTTCGCTATACCATCCTGTTTTCATTTTTCACCTGCTATTGGCTATAAGAAACAAAAAGAGAAGCTTTTTTAAAGAAAGTTTTTTTGATGGTGCCTTTTAGAAATATATTAAAAATAAAATAGACAACAGCGATTCCGTAATCTTTTGTGAGCGTTATCCCATTACTGCTCGGATATAAAACGAAGAAAAATACCATCCGTATGTTTCGAGGAAAAATAAAATCACTAATACTTATTCAGCTATGAGTTTTGTTTATCGCGCACTGATTTATTGTGGCAGGAGTGGCGTAGGTAAAATCGCCGTTAATTTACCCCTGAATTTTTATACGCATTTTTAAACACAGTATTGAGAGGGAACGGGAAGCTAATTTTCAATATCGAATATTAACGAACGAAATAATTATTCATTTCTCTTGATAAAAAATAAAATCGGGCACCTGACTTCAACGGCACCAGGTATCAAAAAATAAATGAGAAGACTAATGTTAAAGAGGTTGATAATAAACCAGCTTTTTCTCTAATAAAATAACCCCAACCAAAATAAATAAGCATAACCAATAAAAAATGCATCCGATAAACCTTTTTCTCAGGCCAATCAAAATCGCCTGATATGTCGTCGCATCACGCTCTACCCGATTCTTAAGAAAAGCAATTTCTTTTGAATTAAACCCGTTCCCCACAAGTTTTTTCCATTTCGCAATTATTTACATGAAAAACCTTGACTAATTTCCCTCGATGTTGGCTATGACAACCTATTTAATGTTGAGAACAACTAAACCCGGTTAATCACAAATTTTATGGGTCATTTTCGATATGTTTTTACATCGGAGAAACTGGCGATTTTCCGTATAAGTCGGATGGGTACAGGCACATGCAACCGGGAAAAATTCGCCCCCCATTTCAAACCTTAAATTTACTGCAATCTTTTGATAATCATCACAGAAAAAAATTACGATATTTAATATAAAAAACCGCTTCAACAGGCCGAACTCTCAACATTTATTCAAAAGGGAATTTTTATGAGTGCCATAACCCCGGATATGCCACGAGCATTTGGCGATGGCGTAACGCAAAAAAAGCGCTTTTAAAAACCATCCTTGTCTGGATTGAATAGCTGGAACATGCGCCTGTCACTTTCTTTCGTTAACAAGTCTTTAAAGCTGCGCTGGTAAATCTCGATCTACTCACCAGCCTGACGCAACGTGAAATGGTGATTGAACTAAGCGTGGTCCTGTACAAAATCAACGGTCATAACCATCCGCCGCCCGCGCGGGCTATCTTGATACTCTCTCTGTATGCTGTTTTGATGTCATCGTAGCGCGCCACTGCTGCCTTCCCACACAACTATTTTTAGATACAGTGGTAATGCCCATTACCAAAAGCGAGCGATACGGTTGCAGTCCGCAATTATGTGTTTACGTAACCTCTAAAAAAATCCATATTAATAGCTCTGATACAACTATTAGCTTAAGGATGAGTGATGGATACTGTTGAAGAACTGAATAACACATATTATTACGCAGGTAGATCTAATCTTACTGCTTGTGAACTGCTTTTTATGATCTTTTGTGAAAAAACTGTCGAGCAATTGGGCCTTGGCATCGCGGATTTTAGTGCAGTCGTTGCTCTTTTAGCAGGCAGGAACGATCAGTTAACGCGAACAAAACCGCGTGATGCGCTCGAGGGAACCTCGCGCTTATCTAAGGCGTCGCGTAGAGTTTTCGGAAATGCAAAATTTCCCTATGGAATTAGGTTGCCGACCTTTATTGGTGGCTATACACCCCGGACGATGAAGCTGAGAATGGTTGCTAAAATAGGGACATTTACTGGCCGTACTATCCCCGTTGTGGGGTGGATGATTTTGGCTTCAGACATGTCAAAAATTTCATATAAAACAGTTCGTGATTATAATAGTATTGCACGCGGTAAGGATAAAATATGGTGACGGATGAAGAAGTTTTGAAGTTTTTCCGTGATGATCTTTCTATACCTGTTAACTGGAAAGGGAAAGCAGTCCCTCTTGAACTTGATACGCATTTGCAGGATTATGCGGCCCCAGATGAATTACCGTATACTATAGAAGATTTCGGTAAAAAATTTAAAATTGATGTATCAGTAATAGATATGAATTATTACTGTCCAATAGTAAAAATTCCATTCATTAAGCAACTTATAAATGGTAAAAAATTAAAAGAAGAAAAACTAAAAAATCGGCCAGAATTTACTGTGCGAATGTTTGCAGAGTCTGCGAAAGCAGGCCGCTGGCTATACGATTGATTCAGGCAAGGCCCGGCAATGGGCGGCCTAAGCCGAAGTCACCAACCTGGCAGTTTTTTATCTGGGGCGGTTTTTTATCTGGGAGCCGCCTCTTCATTCCCAAACCTTTTATATCAATAGATTAACGTCCACTTTTATCTTACGTTAAGCTCACAGGCTTATAGTTTACAGGCGACGCATTCGAAAAAATCCTACTTTGAAAAGATAGTACGCTAATTTTAGACAAAATTAATATTGCGTTAACTTATACTATCTTTGTTTCCTTGGGCTGTGTGCGGATATTGCAGTAATCATGTTAAAGCATTGCAGCCTTTACTTGGGCTAAGATAAACGCCTGTCAGGTAATCCATGTTCACCACCATTAATCCTGTGTGTCATTGCCACAATATCATCTTTATCTGCCAGCCTGTTTAACCCATGCTGCGTCCAGAAAAGACCTGCGGACTCAAGGGTGAGTAGTATATAACAGGCTAAAAGTTCAGGATGACGAATCAAATATTTGTATAAATCTTCGCCAACCTTATTGTGATTATAACGACCCGTGATTGGTATGAATCCTCTTCCTCTGAATATATAAACGTCACCCCGCTTAGTGTTTCCCAACTGCTTTTTACCTTCATAGGCATTATGATTCGGATCTATACCCTGCTCGGTTAATGAAGAAAAGCCCTTACTTCCTTTACAAAGCTGCGCAAGAAAGTGGCAGATGCTTAATCTCGATCCACTCACCAGCCTGACGCAACGTGAAATGGTGATTGATCTAAGCGAGGTTCTGTACAAAATCAACGGTCGTAACCATCCGCCGCCCGCGCGGGCTATCTTGACACTCTCTCTGTATGCTGTTTTGATGTCATCGTAGCGCGCCATTGCTGCCTTCCCACACAACTATTTTTAAATACAGTGGTAATGTCCATTACTAAAAGCAAGCGATACTGTTGCAGTCCGCAATTATGTGTTTACGTAAACTCTAAAAAAATCCATATTAACAGCTCCGATAAAACTATTATCTTAAGGATGAGTGATGGATACTGTTGAAGAACTGGGTAACACATATTATTACGCAGGTAGATCTAATCTTACTGCCTGTGAACTGCTTTTCATGATATTTTGTGAAAAAACTGTCGAGCAGTTGGGTTTAACGATAGCTGATACAGGAGCGGTTATCGCAATAGTTTCAGGCAGAAATGATATCCCAACCAGAACCAAGCCTGGCGGCACGATTGTGAATACGTCACGAGCCTCAATAGCTTCACGTCGTGTTTTTAAAAAAGTAAAGTTCCCATACATGATTAAGCTGCCAACATTAATTGGTCACATTACCAATCCCAAAAGTCTAAAAATAAGAATGGTTGCAAATATAGGGACATTTGTAGGACGCACGATTCCTGTGATGGGCTGGCTTATTTTAGCGTCTGACGTATCGCAAATTACATATCGTACAATGATAGATTATAACCGCATTGCAAGAGGTAGTGATAAAATATGGTAGATAACATTGAAAGTAAAATATTTGAGTTGGTGGGGGCGTTCACCGGATTCGGATTAAAAGAGCTATCATTGACTGCTGAAACCGATATTGATGCGGATTTAAAACTGGACGATAGTGAGGCTGAAGAGTTGATGGAGATATACTTTAATCAATGTAGAGTTAAAAAGCTAAATTTTGATATTAATACATATTATCCCCAAAAGCCGTTATCATTAAATCCATTCAAAAAAAAACCTCCTGTAGCCGTGCCAGCTTTTACGATTGGAATGTTAATTGAATCAGCAAAAGCAGGCCGCTGGCTATACGATTGATTCAGGCAAGGCCCGGCAATGGCCGGGCCTGATGCTACTTTAATAGCTGTAGCGCGAAATCTTCGGTCAGGTCCGGCTCGCCTTCTGATAGCTTCACTACCATATTCGCTAAACGCTCATTCGTAACCGGTCGACTTTCAGTAAGGCTCGTGACAAAGCGAATATTGCCCGGGCTGAAGGGACGCCGGCAACGTTTCATGAACAGCGTTCGCTGTCTGAACGGTTCTCGAGGGAACAGGGAGTGGATACCAGACTTTTACTGGGTCATAAATCGCAAAGACAGACCGACAGATATCATGACGATCGGGGCAAGGGATGGTTGCTTGTTGCGCTTTAAAACGGCGGGTTTTGATAAAATTTTAATAACCGCTAGCAGGCTATCAAAAGCCAACACAATTTCAACAATCGTGTTGGCTTAGTGTTGCAAGAAGCAGCTTACATATGCTGAATCATAGCATCGCCAAACTCTGAAGATTTCAGCAGCTTAGCGCCGTCCATCAGACGTTCGAAGTCATAGGTAACGGTTTTGGCAGCAATCGCGCCTTCCATACCTTTAACAATCAGGTCTGCGGCTTCGAACCAGCCCATGTGGCGCAGCATCATTTCAGCGGACAGGATAACGGAACCTGGGTTCACTTTATCCTGACCTGCATATTTAGGTGCAGTACCGTGAGTGGCTTCAAACAGCGCGCATTCGTCGCCAATATTTGCGCCAGGCGCGATACCGATACCGCCAACCTGTGCCGCCAGGGCATCGGAAATGTAGTCACCGTTCAGGTTCATACAGGCGATAACGTCATACTCGGCTGGACGCAGCAGGATCTGCTGCAGGAACGCATCGGCGATCACGTCTTTAACAACGATCTCTTTGCCGGTGTTCGGGTTCTTGATTTTCAACCATGGGCCGCCATCGATCAGCTCGCCGCCGAACTCTTCTTTCGCCAGCTGGTAACCCCAGTCTTTGAAAGCGCCTTCGGTGAACTTCATGATGTTGCCTTTGTGTACCAGCGTCACGGAATCGCGATCGTTGGTGATAGCATACTCAATCGCTGCACGG